>Ga0208478_1000001_pt1 | contig 223822 bp, 194 predicted proteins | sample NGESurdeep072012_5_FD_184462 | JGI IMG/M metagenome (GOLD analysis project Ga0208478, IMG submission 184462) | Arctic peat soil microbial communities from Barrow, Alaska - NGEE Surface sample 415-2 deep-072012 (SPAdes) | ecosystem: Environmental > Terrestrial > Soil > Wetlands > Peat ...
ACGCCAGCGAAGAGATCCGCTTCGAAGGCGAAAATCGCCAGCAGGTTTACGGCTGGGTGGAGCAGGTTCTGCGCCTTCAGCAATATCAGAAACAATCCCTGCCACCCTCAAGGCTGAACTCGCTGGACAACCCGACCCAGGTATTGTAAGACAAGCTGGACGAACGCTACGGAACATCACAGAAGGCGCAATCGGTAGCTTGCTGGCAGCCTCAGCACAGCCCGGTCTTTGGCATTGGATACAACAGAAACCTAATGCGCTGTAACGCGGGGTGCCCCAGGTTCGCCCCTCTTTTGGGCTAACCTGGGATCACTGCACTCGACACTGCGAATGGACGGCCAGAGATCGCGAGTTGAAAATATTCGGCGGTTCCGGCGCGAATCTTCCTCTGCCGGGTACTACAGGTTCGCCCTTCTTTTGGGCTAACCTGGGCGCGTGGCTTGGCAACGAACTACCTACGCCATCCCTTATCACATCGCATGGAGGATTATGGTCTGTCCGACCGCCAGTCGACCGATGCGAGTGACCGCACCGTAGATTCCCGCGGTGTTCTGGTGCGCACGAACCACCGCCTTCAGCACTTCTGCAGCAGAACTTGCTGAGTCAGGATCAAGGTTGACCATCGAGCAGCGTACGTCTCGCTGCGTGATGGTGATGGCGGGGGCGTCGTCCCCCTCGCCGAATGACAGCACACCGCCCAACCACTCGTCCTCCTGGAAGGGACCCGCTCGCAGTAAACGAACCAGAACATTCGGGCGAAATCGTCGCACGTCCGGGCTCCGCCCTGCGAGTCGTGAGATCTCGCGCACCGTATCCAAGGCGATCACGGAAATGCACGCTTCATCGAAGATGCCATGATTTAACTGCATCATCTGCACGGGAGCCCCGTACCGACGTCCGACCTCCGCAGCCAAGTCCTCCCCGAAGACAGGCATCTCTTCGCCATCCGGCGTGCGAACATGCGTAGGAAGGTCTCCTTGAGCACCGTCTTCACGGCGGTGCGGAGCAAACAGGAGCAGGTCGGGAAGCTTGCTTGCTGTTAGCCACGCGAACCCGCTGCGGTCATTGATCCGTCGAAATGCCACGCGCCGGTCACCCTCGAGGCCGTGCCAGCCCAGTTGGGCGACCTCGAGTCGTTCGCCGCCCATGGACTTCACGGGATACCGGAAGATCGCCTCCACATGTCCGATTTCTATAGGCATGCTCGATCCGAGTCCGCCCAACGTCAGAGTTGACCAGGCGCGTCTACTTCGTACCTTGTCGTGGCTAGCTCATGATAACCGACGCAGCCAATCGCACTCACGTTGTGCAATACCTCGTAACAAGCGGTGGCGGGTGGCAACATTCTCGCCCTGGACAGCACTCTAGTTGCTTTTCCTTCTCTGCGCGCCTAACATTCGCGGCATGGGGTGAGCGCCATGACTCCGTTCGGCCCTATTCAGAACAACCTGCTGAAGCTCGCCGTCGTTTTCCTCGCGGTTTCTGCGTTTGCGCAGGCCCCACCCAAATACGATCCCGCGACGGAGACTAAGCTCAAAGGGGTCGTCGCGGAGTTGAAGTTCCTTCCGCCAGCCGGTGGAAAACCCGCGGCCTACCTGGTGATCAAAAGCGGTGAGGCAACGGTGCAGGTCTTTCTCTGTCCAAAGAGCTTTCTCGACGACATGGGAGCGAGTTTCAAAGCAGACGACAAGATCGAGGTCACCGGCTCCAAAGTCAAGCAGGGTGATGCGGATCTTATTCTGGCGCGCGAAGTGGTGAAGGGCGACGACACCCTGACACTGCGCTTCAAGGACGGCAAGCCTGCCTGGTAAGGCAGCGAAGTTGTTCGCCTCTTGCCCCAGGTTTGCCCTTCTGTTGGGCTAACCTGGGTAGGTGGGTGGCCGAGGAACAAACTTCCTACCCGCCATCCCTTATCACACCGTCACGTGTTCCATGTCCTTTCGCACTCGGTTTACCGTGGTGTATCAAGTCCGTCGTGAGGCGAGGGATTTGTGTGGTCGCCCGCTCCGCGCCCAGGCGGCGGACACCGACGGCTCTTTAAAATGCACCTGTAGAGGTAGAAGCCCTGCCAATTCCCCGCTCGGAACACGCGAACGCGCTCCGCTAACTCCCATGGAATAACATGGATAGCTGTAACTCAACTGGATTCAATGGTTTGCTGTGATTTTCTGTCTAACCGATTGATTCTAAACGTTACGTGAAAAAATAAATGCGGCAAATTCGCGGATCTGCCACACGCCGCGCCCAAAACGCCTCAATCGGTTCGTTCATCGGCACCCCAAGCTTTGTTTCGGTTCTTGGCACCCATCTGGGGATCGCCCCGGCTCGTTATACTCGTTTATTGGGAGTTGGATTGCGCAGCGATTGTTGTTCGTGCTCTTCAACCAGTCATCGAGTCTCCTAGAGCATGCTGAAACTGCTCTGCATTACCGCACACCCTGACGACGAGGCCGGAGCCTTTGGCGGAACCCTATTGCTGTACGGCGAGCGCGGTGTGGAAACCTCAGTGGTCTGCCTGACTGCCGGAACTGCCGCCAAGAATCGAGGTACGGCGCGCACGGATGAGGAACTGGCTACACTTCGTACGGCAGAATTCGCGGCCTCGTGCAAATTCCTGGGAGTCACTCACTGTGAGGTGCTGAACTATCCTGACAGCCAACTCGACCGTACCAACTTCTTCGAAGTAGTGGGCGAACTGGTGGCGAGGATTCGCAGGATTCGTCCACACGTGTTGTTGACCTTTGGCACCGATGGTGGGCTGACTGGCCATCCCGATCACGCCATGGCAGGAGCCTTCGCCACCCAGGCGTTTCAATGGGCGGGACGTCCCGATCGCTATCCGGAACAACTTGAAACCGGTCTGGTTCCGCATCGCGCGCAAAAACTTTACTATTGCGCTGCCGATTTCGTTCTGCCCGACCGAATGCCGATCGCGCCCGTAACCGTCACGGATCGCGTCGAGGTAGGCCGGGATCGCTTCGAGAAGAAGAATCAGGCGTTCAGGCTGCATACCACGCAGTCGCCATTGTTCGACCGGCTGCACAAGAATCTCGGCAGAATGCCGACGCACGAGATGTTCCACCTGACAGCCACGAGTCGCCCGCGCGACGCGAAATTCGAGACCGACTTGTTCGAGGGTGTCGTCGACGAGTAGGAGGAGCCGACCTACAGGTTGAACTCTTCCGTGTAGTCCCGCCAGATTCCGCCCTGGTAAATCGGCCGGACCGGAACGTCGTTGGCGTGCTTGGCGGTCTTCACCCACAGCCAGGCCTGCTGGATCTCTGCCGGATGGAAATAATGAGTCTCGGCCGTGAACAGCACGGTGCCGCCGACAAACGTGGAGACCACGTCTTCCCACTTGCTGGAGCCGACGAGGGCGACGCGAGCGATGTGCTCGGAATATTTGTGCAGGAATCGCAGTTCTTCCCAGCGAGCCGAGAGGTCAACGCGATCCAACTCAGAAATGTCGGCAAGTATGCCGAGGGGCCGCTTCTTGCGCTCGCGGATCGCGAATTCCAGTTGCGGCTCAAATGCCTTCACGTCTTCCTCAGTCACTTTGCCGGAGACTTTGAATCCAAACGCCCATCCGCCAGTTTCTTTCAATCGCTCAATCATGGATATGAACTCTCCTGATGCTCTTAACTTTCGATTTTTGCAGACCCTTGGAACATATCGAAATCCGTAGCTCGGCGCAATCACGGCTCGCGAAAACACATACTCATCGCCACGCCGCAAACAATGTTGTGATGGCCCTGACTGATATCATGACCCCGTGACGAAACAAGTCCAGCGCGGAATGTTCATCACATTCGAAGGTCTCGACGGCTGCGGCAAAACCACGCAACTGGAGAAGTTGGCGGCGGTCTTGCGTGCCGAAGGCATCGAGGTGCTGACTACGCGCGAGCCGGGCGGAACCCAAATCGGCGAGCGCATTCGCGCTGTGCTTCTGGACTCGCGCACGGCCGGACTGGATCCGTGGGCTGAGATGGCGCTTATGTTTGCGTCACGGGCGCAGCAACTCGCCCAGGTAATCGAGCCTGCTCTGGACGCTGGTCGCTGGGTACTCTGCGACCGCTTCACGGACTCGACCGAGGCGTATCAAGGCGGCGGACGCCAGTTGGGCAGCGATTCCGTGCTCCTAGTGCACCAGGTGCTCTGCCGCGGAAGGTGGCCCGATCTCACCATCCTGATGGATTCCGATGTCGATCACAGCGTCAAGCGCGCACGCAGGCGCAATCAGGCGGCCGTCGATGGCGCCCAGCCCGATGAGAATCGTTTCGAGCAAGAGAGCCACGCGTTCTTCACGAGGGTGCGGCAGGCCTATTTAGCGATTGCCAACCGCGAAACTCAACGAGTTGCGCTGGTAAATGCACGCCCTCAGGCGGAAGTGGTTCATCCGGAGATCGTGCGCATCGTGCGCGAGCGGCTACTCGGCGGTGGTGTCAGAACTTCCGAAAACACAGAGACGACCAAGCACGCGGGTTGGGAAATCTGATGCCGTTCTCACACTTTCACGGCAACGCAGACGTGGTACGCACGATACGGGAGATGCTGGCGCGCGACCATTTTCCGCATGCTGTGATCGTGTCGGGACCGCAGGGCTCAGGAAAGTTCACGCTGGCGCAAATGGTAGCCAAGGCGATGAACTGCCTTCAGCCTCCCTTCGGCGAGGACCTGCCTGACTTCTGCGGAGTGTGCGCGAATTGCACGCGCATCGCGCTAGCCGATGCCCTGGAAGAGCGTTTTGCTGAAGCTGTCGAGACGCGGGAGAATCTTCGCGATGCGGACAAGCGCGAGACCCGCATCTTTGTCCAGACCCACCCGGATGTCACCGTAATTCCGCCCGATCCTCCCCAGATGCTAGTCAAGGTGGACCAGGTGCGGCACATCATCCACGAAATCTACTATCGCCCCGCGGAGGGAAACCGACGGGTCTATATCTTCAGCGAAGCCGATTTCATGAAAGAGGCGGCAAACTCGATACTGAAGATACTCGAGGAGCCTCCCGACTTCGCGACCATCTTCCTGCTGACGGACAACCCGTCGGCACTGCTGCCCACAATCCGTTCCCGCTGTATGCACCTGCGGCTGTCACCGCTCTCATTCGAGGCCATCGAGAAACATCTGGCGGAAGTCCGGCCAGAGTTGAAGGCACAGGAGCGAGCACTCGTGTCGCGGCTCAGCGGCGGTGGTCTGGGGCGCGCCCGCAGCTTCGATCTCGCGAAGTATCTGGCGGCCCGGCAGGACGCGCTGGCGCTCCTCGGACCCTCCCTGGGGGAGAAAGACCACAGCGAACTATTCCGGGTAACCGATTCCTACCGCTCGGGAGCCGAGGGCAAAGCCAAGACGGAACAGGCGATCCGCACCCTGTATGCCCTGCTCGAAGATATGTTGTTCCTTAAGTCGGGAACACCTGAGTTCGTTCGCAATACCGACATCGTGCCAACGCTGCAGAAGATGGCCAAGCAGGTCGATTTTCAGTGGGTTGTCGAAACAGTAAACCGCGTGGGTGAATTGGAGAACGGAATGCGCCGGAATCTGCTACGTACGCTGGCGCTCGACGCCTTCGCCACATCTCTCGAGCGCTAGGCCGCCCTGGCACCAAAGTATTGTGACGTAGCTCATTGTCTTGGCAGTTCTGCTGTGTTAGGGTATCGCCAAGTTCACACCTGAAGACACCCTGGGGAAATCAGATCCAGAGTCTTGCCAGACCGTAATCCACTTCACGCGGCTGGTACTTTAGTCGGATAGGCTGGTGTGCAAGCCATAGGAGCAGACACCATGAAAGATTCCATGGACTCCACCGCCATGGGTCGCGCGCTCGACTCCGAAGTGTTCGCCAACCGCAAGTTAATTCGTCCTGCCCTCAATCGCAATGACCGCCCGCGACCCGAAACCAGCGACCGTCGCGAACGCAGCGATCGTGCCCCAAGTCCGTCGAATGGAAAAAAGGTCGCACCCCCTGAGCAGACACACGCTGAGACTTTTTACTATCAGAAACAAATGCAGACCAAAACGCCCATGGTCATGGTACTGCAGGATGACGAAGAAATTCACGGGGTCATCGAGTGGTACGACAAATATTGCCTGAAGGTGAACCGGACGGGCGAGCCCAACCTGCTGATCTACAAGCCCAGCATTAAGTACATGTACAAAGAGAGTGAAGCCGACGGGAAGTAACGCCTCGGCTCACATATGGCCCTGTCACGTTGAAAACCGCACTCCCGGCGCGGTTTTCTTGTATTCGTGCGGTTGCAAACGACTCACAGTTTCGGCAGCATGATCCCCGTCTGGCCCTGATACTTGCCCTTCTTGTCCTTATAGCTGACTTCGCAAGGTTCATTTCCCAGGAAAAACAGGATCTGACAAAGCCCCTCATTCGCGTAGATGCGGGCGGGCAAAGGAGTGGTGTTCGAGATTTCAAGGGTTACAAAGCCTTCCCATTCCGGCTCAAACGGGGTGACGTTGACGATGATTCCGCAGCGCGCATAGGTCGATTTGCCGACGCAAATGGTGAGCACATCGCGGGGAATCTTGAAGTACTCCACCGAGCGGGCCAAGGCGAACGAATTCGGAGGCACGATGCAGACGTCCGATTCCAGGCTGACGAACGAGCGCTCGTCGAACTTCTTGGGGTCCACGATGGTGCTGTTCACGTTGGTGAAGATCTTGAATTCGTCGGCGACGCGGAGGTCATAGCCGTAACTCGAGAGACCGTAGGAGATGACTCCTTCGCGAAACTGCTTTTCCGAAAAAGGGCTGATCATGTCGTGCTCGACGGCCATTTTTCGGATCCAACGGTCACTCATTATGGGCATGGGACTCCTGGCTGCGGCGGGTTGGCCGGACTCGTTCGTGGGTTCGCGGAACGGTGAGGTCATCTTACGGAATCCCGGCCACGGTTGACAATGGGCGAGGGTCTCCCAGGGGGTGACCGCACTTTTTCTAACTCGCACACAAACTAAGACTTAACGGAATTGCCCAAGGTCGGGTAGAATCGCACCAGCGCTCGGGTTGAGCGGTTCCCGGGGAAAGCGATTTTCGGAGCCACTTGTGATCAAACTGGATCTGATTAACGAAGTTGTCACCAAGACTGGCGTCACCAAGACCAAGGCCGAAATGGCGGTCGAGACCGTCTTTGAAAGCATGAAGAAGGCGCTTGCCAGAGGCGATCGCATCGAACTTCGCGGCTTTGGTGTGTTCACTGTCCGCCCCCGGAAGACTGGAATTGGGCGCAATCCCCGCACCGGCGCGGAAGTAAATATCCCGCCCGGGAAAGCGGTTCGCTTCAAACCCGGCAAAGAACTGCAGTCCATCGAGTAGCGATGGCTCGAAATTGCGGGCTAACTCTGCGCGTACCATTGCTCTCGGGTTCGAGTGGGCCAACGGAACCACATCAGCCGCACTGTACGGGTGCCGCGCTTTGCCGATCGACGTAAACGATGTCAGAACCGTCCCAGCCCATTTCTTATACCTTCGAAGTCCCGGCTCATCCTGACGTCTACGTTGTAACCCGCCGCGGGAATCGCCCTTACTGGCTGCACCTGCTACTGCTACTACTGACGATGGTCACCACGCTGATCGTGGGTGCGCAGCTCCACGACAACTTTCAACGACGACTCCCGGCCTTCACGCTGGGAGATGGGTTCATGCCGTTGTTTCACCCTCTGTGGATCTGGCAGCAGCCCAGCAGGCTTCTGATGGGGATCCCCTTTTCGGTCGCGCTCATGGCAATTCTCCTGGCGCACGAGTTTGGGCACTTCCTTCTCTGCGAAAAGTATCGGGTCAACGCGACGCTTCCGTTCTTTATTCCTGCTCCTACCCTGATCGGCACCATGGGCGCATTCATTCGTATCAAGTCTCCGATCCGTTCCCGCCGGGCGTTGTTCGACATTGGAGTGGCGGGACCGATTGCGGGCTTTGTGGTTGCCGTCCCGCTGCTGCTGGTTGGATTGGCATTGTCAAAGCCCTTGGCTCCGGCGAGTGGGGTTGAGAGCCTCGGCATTGGCTTCCCGGCGGTCTTCCATCTGGCGCATTGGATGGTCACGGCGTCGTCTCCCTCCGCTGTCCCCCTTGGTCGTCTTGCCTTGCATCCGATCGCGGTGGCAGCCTGGGTGGGGATGTTCGCCACAGCTTTGAACCTGCTTCCCGGGGGCCAACTAGACGGAGGCCACATCATTTACTCCGTTGCACCTCGGGCCCACAAATGGGTGAGCCGAATTTCGGTGGGCGTGCTCGCCCTTCTGTCGTGCTTCTGGTTTGGATGGTTGGTGTGGGCCGCGATCCTCGGAGTGACCGGCTGGCGGCATCCACCCGTGCCAGCCTGGCCGGAGTTGGATTCCCGAAGGCGGACGCTAGCTCTAATTCCGGTGATACTGCTCGTACTAACCATTGTCCCAGCGCCAATCCTGGGCCAGGGATGGTTTTAGCCAAATAGCGAGGCACGACCGGAGTCGTGCCTTGCGTTGTGAATCCTGCCGACGGACAAGCCACTCGTCCCGGCTTTTTGTGCCGGAAGCCGCAGGGCCCTCAAGCAGACGGGCCGGCTAGCTGGACTTCCTCAACACGATTTGTTCATCGCGGATAAAAAACTGCGCCGGGCACTTATCCGACCCGCAGATTACCGGCACCAGGCCAGCCACCTGTTTCCGCGTGATCAGCCCCAGTTGGCCGCACTTCGGGCAGGAGAGCACCGCCCAATAAGGATCTTCTTTATCACCCACATCTCCCGCGTTCTCCAGGACAAAAATGGTTCCAGGCTCCATTTGTTCAGGGATCCATTCGCTCAAGATGCTCAGTTCGCCGATCACGTGCCCTCCTTGAACCGGGTAAACCCGGTTCCGCACCGTTTCATGAAGCCTTGCGCCGCCGCTGCACCAGGTGGCGGGCCGAAGCATTTCGCTTCTTCGTGCCATCTACCCGGGCCTGAATCCGCTCCACCGTGTCACTTAAGCAGACCGTCAGCATGGGTTGGCGCGCGTTCTTCAATAAATCGACCACGCCCCGCGCCGAATCCTCCAGAAAAATGTGCCGCCCATCCGTCAGCAGGTGATACTCGGACGCAGCGCGCACGGTCTCCACCAGTCGCCTGCCGAGTTCCCTTTGCAGAAAGCGGATCACTCGACGAATCTTCTGCAGCGAAAATCCGCGTTCGCGCAGTTCGCAAATGACGGCCACCTCAGCCAGGTCATCGAGCGAATAGATGCGCGTGTGTCCTTCACGCGCAGGAACCACAATGCCGCGCTCATCCCACCATTGAAGCTGGCGTGGACTGATCCCGGTGAGTTCCACCACTGCGCGGGTTGTAAACGATGGCTGCACGATGAATAGCCTCGAAACAAGATCATCGGGAAATGTTTGAAACATCATAGTGCAGGGACGGCCAGAGTCAACACGGATTGTTGATGTGACCGGCCCTCCCCGTTGCCCAAGTGAACACCCCCCGGCAATTGCGACCCATTTTGCGGCAGTGTTACACTCGGCATGTCTGCCGGTCTGAGCGGGAGTAACTCAGTGGTAGAGTCACAGCTTCCCAAGCTGTTGGTCGCGGGTTCGATTCCCGTCTCCCGCTCCAAACGATTCTCTTCGTGACAATTCTCAGTCACCGGCGTGAAGCAGGAAGCTCTTGCCATGGTTTTCGCGTCCAAAGATCAGTAACAAGGCTAGTCCGGCGATCACGATCAGCTCGAAAGATGTCAGCGCCCAGGGATAGCCAAGCCGGTCGCGCAAAGCGAACTCAAACGTTGGCGTCAAAGCCGCCAGCAGGATGCCAATCTGATAGGTGAACCCCGGAAGCAGGCCCCGCACCGAGTTGGGTGACAGTTCGTTCAGGTGCACGGGGATGATGCCCCAGGCGCCCTGCACGCCCATTTGCATTACGAATGCGGCCAGTGTGAGCACCATGACTGTGCCGCCAAACGCCCATACCGGCATGATCAGCAGCGACAACGCGAGCGCCGTCAGCATGCCATAGCGGCGTCCGACCCGCCCAGACAGCAGACCAAACAAGACCGCACCGGTCACAGCCCCGACATTGTAGAAGATCGTGATGTAGGCGGCGGTGTTCGGGCCAATTCCGTGTCCGTGCCTCAAGAAATCCGGATATAGATCTTGCGTGCCGTGCGAGAGGCAGTTCATCAGAAACATCAACGCAACCATGTACAACACCAGTCGCTTGTTCTGCATCGCGATCTTGGGACCGTCGATCACCTTTGCCACCCGATGCTGTTTCCAGGCCTCCGATTCGGGCACTTTGGTCCGGATGTAGAGTGCCAGCAAGGCCGGAATCCCTCCAACCCAGAACATCGCCCGCCAGCCCAGGTTGGGCAGCACAACGCGCGCAGCAATTGCGGCCAAGAGGTATCCGATCGAATACCCGCTCTGTAGGATCCCCGAGAGCACGCCACGCCAGCGCACGGGAGCGTGCTCCATGGCGAGCGAGGCACCAACGCCCCACTCGCCGCCCATTCCGATTCCGAACAAAAGCCGCAGCACGAAGAACACGGTGAAGCTCGGCGCAAAGCCACACAACATGCCGACTGTGGAGAAAAAGATGACGTTCGCCATCAGTGGACGACGCCGTCCGTAGCGGTCGGCCAGCATTCCGAATATCACTGCGCCCACCGGACGCATGGCGAGTGTGCCCGTGACAGACAATACAATCGCGCCCTTGCTTACATGAAAATGCTCAGCCAGGACATCGAACAAGAAGATCACGACAAAGAAGTCGAAGGCATCGAGAGTCCAGCCCAGAAAACCAGCCGCAACCGCATGCCAGGAACTGGAGCGCTGGCGATCATGGACGTTCGTGATTGTGAGGTCAGCCATGGTGTTACTCAACGGGATGCAATGAGAAGTCGAGCGAAGGTAACAGATGGGACGGGTGGAGGGCTAGATGGAATGGCAAGCATTCTAATTTGAATTCGGGCGCGCCGAACGAAGCAGCCTACTCCCCTGGCTCGAAACGATATCCCACCCAGGGTTCCGTCAGGATGTACTTGGGCGAACCCGCGTCGGGCTCCAGCTTCTTGCGCAACTGTCCCACGAAGACGCGGAGGTATTCGTTCTGCTCCACGTTATTGCTACCCCAAACGGCGTTGAGGATCGCGCGGTGCGTCAACACTTTGTTGGGATGTTGCGCCATGTAAACCAATACGTCGAATTCCTTCGGCGTGAGCTTTGCTTCCTTGCCTGCAACAGCGACTGAATGTCCATCCAGGTCGATGCGAAAATCTCCCTCTTCGATCAGGGTCTGCGTCGCGTTGCCAATCGGCGGGGAACGGCGCAGTGCGGCGCGAATGCGGGCCAGCAGTTCGTTGGTGCCGAAAGGCTTGGTCACGTAGTCATCGGCCCCGGAATCGAGTGCCTCAACCTTGCTGCGTTCCTCGCCGCGGACCGACAGCACAATGATCGGGACCTGCGAGATCTTACGCAATTGCCGGCATAGCTCGATCCCATTCATGCGGGGCATGGCGAGATCGGTGATCACCAGGTCGGGCGTGAAGTCCTTGACGATCTCCAGCGCGGTCTCGCCGTCGTTGGCCACCCGAATGTCGTAGCCCTGGGCGCCGAGGCTGGTACGCAGCACCCGAGTGATCTGCGGTTCGTCGTCCACCACCAGGATATGGGGTCGCGTATGCATTAGTCGGCCTGCTGTTTCACGATGTGGACGTCCACAGAGGGAGCATGCAGCAGAAACCGCTGGACCGCCGATAGGAACAGGTACTTTCGCAATCCTCTGGTGGCGGAGTGCCCAAAGATGACTTGCGTAATGTGCTTTTCGCGCACGAATTCAGCCAGCATGTCAGCGACCCGGCGACCCTTCATCTTCACGATCTGCGCCCCCAGGTTCTCAGCAAAGCGCAGGTTCGCGTCCAGGGACCGCTGCCGTTCCGGATCGTCGTCGTCGGACCCGGTATCGACATAAACTACGAAAAGCTCACCACCGATTCCCTGCGCCATGCGTGCTCCGCGGGCGATCAGATACTGGGCCGCAGGGTTGGAACTGACGCCCACACCGATGCGCTCAGCGACGTTAACGCCGCGCCCAAATGTAGCTTCCTTGTCGAGATACGGCTCCAGGCTGCGATCCACGACCTGCGCCACATTCCGCAACGCAATCTCGCGCAACGCGATCAGGTTGCTGGGACGGAAAAAGTTCCCCAGTGCCCGATCGACGCGTTCCATGGGATAGATGTCGCCCCGCCGCATGCGCTTTTGCAAGGCTTCGGGCGTTAAGTCCGACATCACGATCTCGTCTACCCGCTTCAGCACCCAGTCGGGAACGGTCTCGCGTACCAGCACACCCGTAATCTTGTGCACCATCGGAGTCACGCTCTCCAGGTGCTGAATGTTCATCGTCGAAAGCACGTCGATCTTGGCATCAAGGATTTCGAATACATCTTCATACCGCTTAGGATGCTTGCTGCCCTCGATGTTGGTATGGGCCAGTTCATCGATCAGTACCACCTGCGGTTTGCGCGCCACGATGGCATCTACGTCCATCTCTTCGAATAGCGTGCCTTTGTAATCGATCTTCTTGCGCGGAACGGTTTCGAGGCGGCCCGCAAGTTCGGCGGTGGCTTTGCGGCCATGGGTCTCGACCACGCCAATTGCCACATCCTCGCCGCGGCTTTGGCGGCGGATGGCCTCGCTTAGCATGGCATACGTCTTGCCAACCCCGGGTGCATAACCAAGGAACAGCTTGAAAACTCCGCCCTTTTTCTCGGGCGCGGTCTCCTCCAGCCATTGCTCTGGGGTCTTTTGCATTTGACCCCTATTCTGAGGCAGCGCCCTGAAATTGTCGATTCGGTACAATCCAGACGTGAGTCCCACAAGAAACTTCACTTCTGGCAAGACCGAGCACGACTGGCTGGGCGTGGCAAAGAGACTCAGCTATCGCTACGCTGCCGCGCTCGGAGCAATTGCCATCCTCGTATGGGTTTTTACCCGCCTGTCGGTCAACAAGACTACGGTCGAATTGGCCTTCCTTCTGGTTGTGTTGTTTGTCGCTTCTCGTTGGGGACTCACTATCGCTACGACCACCGCCGTCGTCGCGACGCTGGCTATCAATTATTATTTCCTGCCACCGGTCCACACATTCACCATCTCGGACCCTCAGAATTGGATAGCGCTTCTCGCGTTTCTCGTGAGTGCTATTTTAGCCAGCCGTCTCTCCGAACGCGCGCGCCGCGAAGCCGAAAATGCTACCCGACGCCGCAAGGAGGTAGAACGGCTCTATTCGCTGAGTCAGCAGTTGCTGGCCACTGAGAATGTTCTGGAGCTTAACAATTCTATTCCTCAATTTGTGAAAGACGCCTTCGGTCTGACGGCAGCGGCCATGTTCTTGCCCAAGCGTAACGAGGTGTACCGCACCGGCGTCGAACATCCAGAATTGAGCGACGACGAACTGAGAGCAGTCACACAGCGGGGTGAACTGCTCATCCATCCGGAACAAAAAATTTGCATTGTACCTTTGCGCATCGGCGTCCGGCCGGTGGGCAGCATAGGGATGGAAGGCGCTTCACTGTCACGCGAAACCCTGGAAGCGGTGGGCAGCCTGATTGCAATTTCGATCGAGCGCGCTGCAGCCGTGGAAACCCTCTCGCGCACGGAGGCGACGCGGGAGAGCGAGAAATTGCGCACCGCAATCCTCGACAGCGTGACCCATGAGTTTCGCACTCCACTGACATCGATCAAGGCATCGGTGTCAACGCTGCTGTCATCCGCAGTCATCGATGAGGCCGGGCGCCGCGATTTGCTGGATGTGATCGACGAAGAGACCGATCGGCTGAACCGCCTGGTGGGAGAAGCGGCGGAAATGGCCCAACTTGATGCCCAGAGAGTCGAGTTGCATCTGGCATCCTACCCCATGATGGAAATCATTGAAGCCGCTTTGGAGAAAGCCAACCAGTCGTTGGGCAAGCATGAATTGCGGATCCATATTCCGGAGTCGCTCCCGGCAGTGCGAGTCGATCTCGAGCGGATCGCGGAAGTACTAATCCACTTACTGGAAAACGCCGCCAAGTATTCGCCCGAAGATACCCCGATCACGGTGAGCGCTGAGCCTCGTGACAGAATGGTGGAAATCAGCGTCGCCGATCGCGGCCCCGGCATTGACGACCTCGAGCAATCCCTGGTGTTTGAAAAGTTTTATCGCGGACGAGATCAGCGCTACCGGGTACAGGGCACCGGCATGGGACTCTCCATTTCGAAGGCCATTGTCGAGGCACACGGAGGAACCATCGGATTGACCTCTCAAATCGGCAGTGGATCGGTGTTTCACTTCACGCTTCCGGTTGCCTAGAGTGGCGCAGATTCAATATCCCGCGCTCTTGTCAACCGTCCACAACAGCGGCTCGCCGGTCAGATAGCGCCGCAGATTCTCGGTATACGCAACATAATGCCGCTCCCACATCTTTTCGGCGAAACCAGCCGTGTGGGGAGTGATGAAGACGTTTTCCATCGTCCACAATGGCGATCCGGGTGGGAGAGGCTCCTCCGCGGTTACGTCGAGTGCTGCACCGGCGAACCGGTTGGCCCGCAGGGCGTGCTGCAAAGCCTCTTCGTCAATCAAGACACCACGACCCACGTTGATTAAATATGCATCCGACTGCAGATGTTCGAGGCGCAATGCATTCATCAAGTGGCGCGTCTTCTCCGTAACGGGAGTCGCCAAGACCACAAAGTCTCCCTCACTCAGCGCGCGATTCAAGTCCGCGAATCCGTACATCGCGTCAGCCAATTCGCTTCCCTTCTCCGGATGCTCCCGTACACCCACGACGCGCATACCGAAAGCTCGGGCAAGCTTGGCGAGCGCAGTACCGATCGAACCAAATCCCACGATCACCATCGTCGCGTCTCTCAGTTCCCGCGGACGGGGCGCGGTTTCGCAAATCTCCTGCTGCGCCCAATGTCGCTGTGATTGATGTTTGGCCGCCTCCGGCAACCGCTTCGCCAGTGCGAAAACCAGCGACATGGCGTGCTCGGCCACAACCGGCCCGTGTACCGCGCGGGCATTGGTCACGATGATGTCGCTGGCTTGCAATTCCACGGTCATCAACCCATGAACGGCCGCGGCGGTGGAGTGTACCCAGCGTAGTTTTTTCGCAGCGGCAATCTGGTCGCCGCGCAGCGACCACGCAATTGCGAGCTCGGCATCGACGATTTCTTCGGTGATGCGGTCGTAGTTGGGCAGTTGCACCATTTCGACCTGCGGAAAGTCATTCCGCAGCCGCTCGGAGAACCACGGCGGTGCGATCCAGGGATGGAAGCGGTGATGAAGCGCAATAAGAAGTTTCACTTTGCGTCTTCTGCGACAACCACTCGCAGATCGTGCCCCGTCATCTCCTTGGGCTGCGGGACGCCGAGAATGCCCAGCATGGTCGGGGCGATGTCCTGCAGGGCGCCATCGGGTTTCAACGTAAATCGGCGTCCATCGCCTTTGAATTTTGCTGGCGTCACCGCAAACTCGGCCGCGACGATGAACGGCACCGGATTCGTGGTGTGCGCCGTCTGCGGGCCTCCTGTCGCAGGATCGATCATCTGCTCGGCGTTGCCGTGATCGGCGGTGACAATCATCGCTCCCCCGGCGCGGCGCAATGCCGCTTGGATCTGACCCAGACAGGCATCTACGGTCTCGACCGCGACGATGGTCGGCGGGATCTTGCCTGAGTGCCCGACCATGTCGGCGTTGGCGAAGTTCACCACCATCACGTCGAAGGTCTTGTCTTCAATCGCCTTCACTACTGCGTCAGCAACGCCCTGCGCCGACATCTCCGGTTTCAGATCGTAGGTCGCGACCTTGGGAGACTGCACCATGACCCGGTCTTCCCCCGGAAAGGGCTTCTCAATACCGCCATTGAAAAAGTACGTCACGTGCGCGTACTTCTCGGTTTCAGCCACCCGCAGGTTGCGCATGTTGAGGTTGGCCATCACGTTGGCCAGGATGTTACCCAGCGATTCCGGCGGAGAAACCACCGGCAGCGTGAAGTGTTTGTCGTAACGCGTCATGCAGATGTACGTCAGGTCCTTGGGGACGCGGTCTCGTGGAATGATGGCGTCGAGCTCCGCCGCGCCTTCCAGTTCAGACCCATTCAGCGACGTGAAGTGACTGTTGCGCGCCAGACAACGCGTGATTTGCCGCGCGCGGTCAGCCCGGTAGTTGAAATTGATGCAGACATCGCCATCGCGGATCGTGCCTACGGGATCGCCACGACCGTCTGCGACAACAAACGGGATGATGAACTCGTCAGTAACATCGTCGTTATAGGACTCCTTGATGCCCTTCACTGGGTCGAAGTAACTACCGCCTTCGCCGGTGCCCAACACCATGGCGTCGAACGCCTTCTTCTCGCGGTCCCACTTCTTATCACGATCCATGGCGTAGTAGCGTCCACTTACGCTGGCGATCTTACCGACGTTGTATTCGCGCATCTTCTGCTGCAACTGCTCGACGTACTTGGCGCCGTTCGTCGGCAACGTGTCGCGTCCATCCATGAAACAGTGCACGAACACGCGTTCCACACCATTCTGCTTGGCCATACGCAGCAGGGCGTAAAGATGGTTCTGGTGGGAATGAACTCCGCCATCCGACAACAGACCCAACAGATGCAGACGGCGTTCGCCGGTGCGCGCCTGGACCATCGCGTCAACCAGCACGGGGTTCTTCTCGAACTCGCCGTTCTCAATCATCAAGTCGATCTTGGTGATGTCCATGTACACCACCCGGCCCGCGCCAATGTTGAGATGGCCGACTTCGCTGTTGCCCATCTGTCCGGTCGGAAGTCCGACATAACGGCCGCTGGTGTGGATCAGCGTGTTGGGGAACTCCGCCAGCAGCTTGTCGTAGTTTGGCTTGCGGGCCAGCGAGATGGCGTTGGCAGCGGACGGTGGGGCATAGCCCCAACCGTCCAGGATGATCAGAACCAGCGGCTTCGGACGCATTACGCTTTCGCCTTCTTCGCCAAGTCGCCATGATAGTTCAACGCCTTAAGTCCGTTGAACCGCGCCGCCGTGCCCAGTTCTTCCTCGATGCGCAGCAACTGGTTGTACTTGGCAATGCGGTCAGTGCGTGACGCCGAGCCGGTCTTGATCTGGCCTGCCCCGGTAGCCACTGCGAGGTCGGCAATGAAAGTATCTTCAGTTTCGCCCGAGCGGTGGGAGATAACGGCAGTGTAGCCGTTCTCACGCGCCAGGTTGATGGCGTCGATGGTTTCGCTGACCGAGCCAATCTGGTTGAGCTTGATCAGGATCGAGTTGGCTACGCCGGAATCGATACCGCGCTGGAAGATTTCGATGTTTGTGACGAAAATATCATCGCCAACCAGTTGAATCTTGTTCCCCAACTCTGCGGTCAGTTTCGCCCAGCCGTCCCAATCGTTCTCAGCCAAGCCGTCTTCCAAAGACACGATGGGATACTGGCGAACCCAGTCGGCCCAGTATTTAACCATCTCTTCGCTGGAGTGCTCGCTCTTGTCGGACTTCTTGAAGACATATTTCTTTTTGTCCGCGTCATAAAATTCGCTGGCCGCAGGGTCGAGTGCGATGCCGATCTGCTCGCCGGGCTTGAATCCCGCCTGCGTGATGGCTTCCAGCACGACTTCAATGGCTTCGGTGTTCGACTTCACCGACGGAGCAAATCCGCCCTCGTCGCCCACGGCGGTGTTGTAGCCGCGTCTTTTCAGGACGCCCTTCAACACATGAAATGTTTCGACTCCCCAACGTAGCGCTTCGCTGAACGAGGGTGCGCCCACCGGCATCACCATGAACTCCTGGAAATCGACGTTGCTGTCCGCATGCGCGCCACCGTTGAGGATGTTCATCATCGGCGTCGGCAACAGGCTGGCGGTGAATCCGCCGAGGTACTGGTACAGCTCGATGCCAAGGTGGTCAGCCATGGCGCGCGAGGCTGCCATCGAGACCGCGAGGATGGCGTTGGCGCCAAGCTTGCTCTTGTTGGCGGTTCCGTCCAGTTCGCACATGGCGGTGTCGAGCTCGCGCTGGTCGCTGGCATCCATGCCTTCGAGCTCGGGTGCAATAAGCTCGTTCACGTTGTCGACAGCTTTTAATACTCCCTTGCCGACATAGCGTGCCTTGTCGCCATCGCGCAACTCAACGGCTTCGTGCTCGCCGGTGGACGCTCCACTGGGAACGGCAGCACGGCCACGGGCACCGCTCTCGAGGATGACATCAGCTTCGACGGTCGGGTTTCCACGGGAATCCAGAATTTCGCGGGCAAGGATAAGTTCGATTTGAGTCATGGGTATGATTCCTCGTCTCGCACCGTTGGATTTGCTTCCCAGCTTGCGGCACACGGGCTGATTGTTCAGAACGCGGAATGCCAAGGGCTGCCGCCTTCCGAGTGAAACAGCCCTCAGCGCCCGGGTCGTTGTTCAGGCGCCTGTTCCGCAACTGGTGATGCTGCGGTGGGAGACTTGCGAGACCCCCAATTATAAGGGAGCAGGCTCCCCGATGCGCCAGACGGCGGGGCGGCAAGAAAGGGATGCGATCGGCGGCAATCCACTGGTGGTCGCTGAATCGTCACTCCTCAAGCCATGTCATTCTGTGGAAAAGGGTTGGCCGCAACGCAAATCCTTCTGTATCCTCTTGAGAGGGGTTTGAGGGCGTGTCGGAAGCGTCCTGGTAACAGCAAGACTGTCGCCCTAACTGCTTCACGGAGCTAAGACTTTATGTGGAAAGCAACACGCAAGGAAGATGAGTTCTCGACACCCGCACCTGATCAGGCAGCACCCAAGCCGGCATACGCTCCGCCCCCTCCGGTCACCCGGCCAGCAGAACCGGTCCGAGGCGACGCCCCTCGCAGCGTTGACGTCGCAACCATCGGAAAGTCGGTCATCGTGAAAGGCGAGTTGTCCGGAAGCGAGGATCTTTACGTCGATGGCGAAGTCGAAGGCTCGATTTCGCTGCGCGGCCAAAGTCTGACGGTTGGGCCAAACGGACGAGTTCACGCCAATATCGAGGCCCGCAACGTTATTGTGCATGGCCGGGTGGACGGAAATATCCAGGCCAGCGACCGTGTCGAACTGCGCAAGAGCGCGTCACTGTCTGGCGATATTTCGACCGCGCGCGTCGCCATTGAAGACGGTGCCTTTTTCAAAGGCTCGATCGACATTCAGAAAGCCGAGCCCGCACCGCGTATCGAACCCAAGCCACCGGCGGCCGTTGCTACTCCGACTCCGGTTGCCGGGCCAGCGGCCCAAGGTTCGTTGCTAGAGCCCAAAAAGTTCTGATCCGAGCACCGGGAACGGACGGGACGCTTTGCTGGCGTCCCGTTTTTACGTTCAATGCACCTCGCGCCCGAGTGGTTCCTCTGCCCTCCCAGCACGAATCGCTCTGAAAATTGCGGGGAATTGGCGCTCGCGTCCTCCTGCCCTTACAATGGAGCCCAGTGTCACCAAGCATGTTCAGCAGGATTTTCGGTGGTTCTGGCCAACAAGGACTCGAGGGCGGGATTGTGTCCGGCGAGCGCGTGCAGCGCCGTTCGACTGGATTCACCGAGTTCATCAAATGGCTTGCCCGGGAAGAGGGGCTGAGCGTCCTTGATCTGGGGCCAACATCACCCGCTAATATCACGTTCTTCATCGGGCTTGGACACCGCTTCCACCAGGAAGATATTCTGCGCCTCGCTTCCGATAAGTCGCTGGTCGTCTCCAACGGCGAAGGTCAAAAGACAATTGATGTGGATCGCTTTCTGCGTGAAAACCTTTGCTTCGAACGGCAGGAGTTCGACGCTGTCATGTTCTGGGACCTTGCCGACTACCTGCCCGAGCCGCTGGTGAAGCCGGTGATCGAGCGCATCCACGTCGCCATGAAGCCCAGCGCAATCCTGTTCTCCTTGTTCCACACCAAGGACTCCGGACCGGAAGCACCCTTCTACCGCTACAATATCGCGGCGAAAGATACCCTCGAAATGCAACCCGCTGTTCCTTATAAACTGCAGCGAATCTTCAACAACCGACACGTCGAAAACCTGTTCCACGACTTCAACTCGATCAAGTTTTTCCTGGGTCGGGACAATATCCGCGAAGTGTTGGTAATTCGGTAAGTCAGTTCTCAGGTTGCGCGCCGCGTCTTGCGAATGACATACGACATTGCTCCGGGCAGGCGCAAAATCTCGAAGGCCAATATCCGTGCTGGCGCTGGCCACGAAAGCACCCCGCGAATCCGCGAAGCCGCAGCGATGAGCGGAGTGAATTGCCGAGCATACTCCTTCTCGTAGGCTGCCAGTCCATAGGTCAACGATCTGGAGCCCTCGAGAAACTCTCTCAGTTCCGTCGCCGCCAGGCGTCCGCTGCGTAGCGCGATCGAGATTCCATCACCCACGAACGGATCGATGAACGCGGCAGCATCGCCAATAAATATCATGTTGTCTCTGACTGGCTGAGGCGGAAGATGAAGCAGCGGCGCCGTGGTCACGGGCTCGAAGATCGACTGCCAATTTCGGCTGCGTTCGGCCAGGGCTGGATGCGACGCAAACACTTCGTCCAGCGACGTTGCGCGATCAGAGCGCACCATCGCGCAAGCGTTGACGACTTCGTCGGCCACTGGCTGCACTCCGCAATACCCATGTTCAAAAAAGTACAGATCGGTCGATTTAGGCGGCTTGCACTCCCGATAGTGGGCCTTGACCCCAATCCACTTGGGCCCGTTCGGAATGGAGACACGGGGCTTGAACTTCGACCACCGCCCCGCTGCCACAATCACGGCAGCCGCTCGCACGTCGCCCCCCGAAGTCTCGAGACGAAACGGCCCATTCCCTTCAATCATCCCAACCTCACAACTCGAACGCATTTCTACGCCTGCCTGCTTTGACGCCTGCCACAAGAACGAGTCCATGTCGTAGCGCGTAATGCTGAGGGCCGGCGGTGTCACCCGAGCCTTGATGACACGCCCCTCTAGAAACAACTGTGTTTGATCAATCACTGGAGCAGTCCGCAAAAGCTGCTCGGCCCCAGGCGTGAACTGCATAAGATCGCGCAGAACATCGATTGATTCGGCAGAGACGAACTCTCCGCAGACCTTGTGCCGCGGAAACTCTCCGGCTTCGAACAGAACGACTCGCGCTCCGTACCGCTCCGCGGTAATCGCAGCCGACGTCCCCGCCGGACCGCCGCCAACCACCGCGATGTCGAATTCGGGACGATTCATTTCCACAGCAAGACGCCCATACGGTAGAAGTAATGCCGGGTTATCTCCAGCCGCTTCGCCGGCAAGTCAGCAAGGAGGGATCTCATCTCTTCGATGGTGTAGGCCCGCCGCACTGACGCGGGAGCGTCGTGCCAGGTGATCCGGCTCGCAAATAGTGGGAGCCCGAGGTACACCATTCCAAGATGCAGACGGCTGCGGATCAGATCGTTAATCAAGACCGCCCGCCTGGCCACGCGCAAGGCTTCCTTGGCCAGGAGCGGTAGGGACCCAGGTTCGAAATGGTGGGCGAACAGACAGTTACTCACCACATCGAATGCGTCATCCTGAAATGGCAAATGCAGCGCATCGGCCGCGACTGAGGGAACGGTATTCTGCGGCAGGTGCGACGGAATGCGGTCGAGCAACGTGATCTTCAGATCGATTTCCGCTAAGGCTAGGCTGCTGCGGACTTGCTGCGGCAAGTCCCCGCGACCCGCACCAACTTCCAACAGCGAGAGCTTAGTCTGACCAGACTCTCGGGCGATGCGCCGCAGAAGAGTCGCTGTTGTCCATGTTCCGCCAAACCAATGGTTGATATGCCGCAAATCCACCAACGACTTGGCGATCTGTTCGGGAGTTCCGAGATCGTCGTCCAGCAGTTCGGCAATAACTTTGCGCTGCATCTAACGGGATGCGGCCCTTAATGTTTCCTGCCTCACGGTCAGGCTTTCGATCAGGTCCTGACGCAGGTCATAACCGCGGCCCGGCTTGTCGGTGATGGCGATGGTTCCCTGCGGCGACACCTCAACCTCGGGCTCAATGATGTCTTCTTTCCAGTAGCGCTTCGACGCCGACACGTCCCCCGGCAGCTTGAAGTTCGGCAGGGTGGAGAGCGCTACGTTATGCGAACGGCCAACGCCCGACTCCAGCATGCCTCCACACCACACCGGGACGCCAAATCGTTGCGCCACGTCATGCACCGCGATCGCGTCGCTGAAGCCGCCAATCCGTCCGACTTTGATGTTCACGATTCGGCACGCTCCAAGTTCCAGCGCAGCCTCCGCATCGCGCGAGCTGCGAATCGCCTCGTCCAGGCAAATCGCCGTCTGGACTTGTTTCTGCAACCGCGCGTGAAAGTAGAAGTCATCGCTCCATAGCGGTTGCTCGATCATCAGCAACTTGAAACGGTCAAAGCTCTTCAGGTGTTCGAAGTCGTTAAGCGTGTAGGCTGAATTGGCATCGCAACTCAAAAGGATGTCAGGCCAACACGCGCGCGCTTTCTCCAGGACGTCCACATCCCATCCTTGTTTCACCTTAAGCTTGATGCGCTGGTAGCCCGCCGCGAGTTCTATGTCGATCTTCTGCAGCAATTGGTCGTGCGAATCCTGAATGCCAAGGCTGACTCCGCAGGCGATTTCGCGTCGCGTGCCGTTCAGCAGTTTCCACAGCGGGATTCCCTTCTCCTGCGCTTCGGCGTCCCACGCTGCGTTCTCCAAAGCGCCTTTCGCCATGCGGTGTTCCCGCACCTTGGCCAGCAGCGTTGGCACCTCGCGTCCAGCGTGCAGCGTCGTGCCGAGCAGCGAAGGACCGAGGTAGCGGACAATTACGTCCCACGCTCCATCAATGTATTCCTCGGAGTAGTACGGATCCTCGCCCGCTACGCACTCGCCCCATCCTTCCAGGCCGTCGCAGTGCAACGTCAGCAAAAGAACGCGCCGGGTGTAGGTCCGCCCAAAGCTCGTCTCGAAAAAATGTACCAGGGGAATCTGCAACTCGCGCAGAGTAATTGCTTCGATCTTCATGTGTCCCGTCTTGGACTACGAATTTTGTGAATACGACCAGTTCTCGTCCCATCGCCCGAGTTGAAAGCAGCCATTCCCATCCGCATCGCGCTCGTAACCAAGGCACGCCAGCCCGCGCGAAAACGCCGACTGGAATAGCGCCCGGTTTCGCGCCTGCGTTTGTGCCGCTTTCGAGCGCATCGCCGGTGCGGCCTTCCAAGCGTAGATTTCATGCGCCACTTTGACTCGCTCTTCCGCATCAATCGGCGGACGATGTCCGGTTGCTAGAGCTGCCTGCACGCGTCTTGACATCATCCACCATTCGGCAACCAGGCGGTCGGTGGGCAGAAATCCCTGCAGCGGCGAATTGGTAATTCCGTATTGGTTGACGTTGTAGCGCCGCGCGATTGCGCCCAGCCGCTCGAGATTGAAATAGGCGTTCTTGATTTCCAACGGATCGAACGTCCACTCCATCAATTCGTAGCCGTGCGCAATGGCCTCATCACGCTGGAAGAGCTTGATCTTGCGCCCCAGTCCGCTATTGCGATGACCTTCCTTCACCGCCACCATGTGGGAGTGCAGGTACGAATGTCCATTGCGGCTGCCGGGAATGGCCAGCGCAAACCCCACCAAGGTCTCGCCCTCCCATGCGCCGACAACCTGTCCGCCAATCTTTGGAGCCAGCGAGAAAATGCGCAGGGGTACGAGTTCCGCGTCGGTGAATCCCCAAACTTCCTGCTGCAACGCGACGCAGGCGCGAACCTCCTCCAGTGTCGTGCAGTTCCGCAAAGCGAAAGTCTCAACCGTCACGGCTTCTCCTGCTGCTTCGACTCCTGCCACAGCGACTCCATTTCATCGAGCGACGCGTCGGCTGGTTTGCGGCCCTGCTCGCGCAGTTTGTCTTCGAGATATTCAAATCTCCGTCGAAACTTGCGATTCGTCTTCCGTAATGCTGACTCGGGATCGAGCGCCAGATAACGCGCGACATTCACCAGCACAAACAGCAAGTCGCCCACCTCATCTTCCAGTCGCGCCTGTAACTCCTCCGGCACTTTCACTCGGCGTGCGCTGGCCGTCGATGAGGCCGCGACGGGCTGCGGGCCGGGCTCGGGATATTCCTCGAGGTTCTGGCGCAGCTCGTGTGTCTCCTCTTTGAGTTTGTCGAAGAGAGCCTCGATGTTGGGCCAGTCGAAGCCCACTTGCGCCGCACGCGAGCTGATCTTGTACGCCGCCATCAACGAAGGCATGGCCGACGAGATGCCATGCAGGACCGACTCGGGATGACCAGCCTTGGCCGCATCTGCGTCGTTTCCGGAATCCTGCTGTCGCTTCTTTTTTTCCTCCGCCTTCAGCGCCTGCCAGTTGCGCAACACTTCGCCCGAAGTGTCCGCCTTCACTTCCCCGAACACGTGAGGATGCCTGTCAACCAGCTTGTTGGAGAGCCGATCGAGCACGTCGTCGATGGAGAAGCGCTGCTCCTCGGCTGCCATCTGCGAATAGAACAGGACTTGCAGCAACAGGTCGCCCAGCTCGCCGGTCAGCTCGGGCCAATCGCGAGCGTCGATGGCCTCGATGACCTCGTAGGCTTCTTCCAGCGTGTAGGGCTTGATCGTGTCGAAGGTCTGTTCGCGGTCCCACGGACATCCGCCGGGCCCCCGCAATCGCGCCATGATCGACACTGCGCGCTCGAATCGTTCGCCTGTCGTTGCCATCGCAACTAATGTAAATGAGGCAGCGTGATTTTCGCTATTCGCGAGTGCGACCGCCGCCCAGTGTGCGAAACAGCAATTGCGGTTCGTCGGAGATCAGCCCATCCACGCCCCAGTTGGCGAGCTCCTGCATGCGGCGACGGGAATTCACCGTCCAGGTCATGATCTGATTCCCGTACTGATGCACTTCTTCAATCAACTCAGGCGACACCAGATCGTGTCGTGGAAGAAAAACCTTGATCGGCAGTTCGCGCCATCGATCCATCAAGGCGGCGTGTTCGCAGATGTATCCCAGCGGGACTTGATCGTCGATGTCACGTAGTCGAAGCAATACCTGCGGCAGAAACGAAGACACGATGTATGCACGCTGAGGAGGATGCTGCTTCAGCGCAGCCACGACACTCTCCTCGTGTCCAGCTACCTTCATTTCAATGTCGAGGCAGGCACAAGGGCCGAACCGTTCTAGAGCCTCTTCCAGGCATGCGAGGTGACTCCCATGACCAGCCGCTAAATCTGCAAAATCAGCAGCGGCGATTACTCTGCCGTTAAGTTTGGGATTGTGCCACAACACGTGACGACCATCGAGAGTGTGGCGCACGTCAAACTCGAAACCATCGCATCCCGAGGATAAAGCGCGCTCAAACGCGGCTAGAGAGTTTTCAGTAGGAGCCGTGGATAGGAACCGCTGCAGGCCGCGGAACCGCACCCCTCGATGGCCGAGCAGCCAGGGACGCGACGAAGGATTCGATACGCTGCCAGCCACCCGTTATCCTGTTCGCACCTGTCCCGTTGTGGTGAAGACACGCTTAGTCGAGATCGAAATCCCGAAGTGGTTTGCCAGTGTCCGGCGTTTCCTTGGCCTTGCGCACCGCCTCCTGGAACTTCTTTTCCAGCAGGTCCGACGAGTTCTTCTGGGCCTCCACCGACTGGCGGAAGATTGACTCCTTGCGGCTGTCACGCTCTTTCATGGCCTGCGCCGCCGCTTCGATGTCTTCAAACGTCTTGGGTACGGCTTTCGGGGTGTGCGCGATCACCGCCTTGGCATCGGCATCGATCTTCAACAGTGCTCCGCAGCACGGGCAGGCAACTTCGAACTGAACAGCAGGCTTGGCCATGACCGCAATCTTACCGCAGCAGTCACGCGAACGCCTAGAGTGGTAGTCGCATCACTTCCCATCGAGATGGCGAGGTGAATGCATTCGGGCACCGCAGGATGCGATCGTCCGACAAAACGAAGGCCCTCCGCCATGGAGGGCCTTATCGTATCTGAAAAACCTAATTGAACCTGCTTTGAAGGGACACGGCTTAAGCCGTGCCGTCAGGGTCGTTAGCGAAATCGGACTTTAGCTCCTGAGGGAATTCGGTTTGCGCATAAGCTGAACAATCTCTATCGCAGCTCTTCCATGCACTCTTCCAGCACCTTGCGCGAAGGGCGCGTGACGCTCTCCGGCAGCGTGGCCAGCGGCTCGTCCGTCATGTTGAGCATGTCGATGAAATTCGGAGCCTGCGTGTTCAGGTAGAAGATGCCGGTCAGCACTTCGTGGGCTTCGTGAGACTCCATCAACCGCTTGACCGCCCCAATCTTGTTGGTCGGATCGTAGTCTTCTTCCAACTTGCGCAGTCGAAGCGACGAACCATCGTGCATGGTCACATTGACGCTGGAGCCTTCCTCGTATTCGACATTGATTTCGTCAAAAGCTGGCACGAAGTTCAGGTCGTGCAGCGGCTCTTCGTGGTCCTTCATGAATTTGTACGACTTGGTCGAGCCCTCGTGGTCGTTGAAGGTCACGCAAGGCGAGACCACGTCAATCAGCACTGTGCCGCGGTGTGACAGGGCGGCTTTCAGCATGGTGTGCAGTTGCCGCTTGTCGCCCGAGAACGACCGCCCCACGAACGTCGCGCCCAGCGAAATCGCCAGCGCACAGGTGTCGATCGGCGGCAGATCGTTGATCACTCCGGTCTTCAGTTTCGAACCCAGGTCGGCGGTGGCCGAGAACTGTCCCTTCGTCAGGCCATAGACGCCGTTGTCCTCGATGATGTAAATCAGCGGCAGATTGCGGCGCATTAGGTGAACGAATTGCCCAATGCCGATCGACGCGGTGTCACCGTCTCCGCTCACCCCAAGCGCAATCAGTTTCGAGTTGGCCAGCACCGCTCCGGTGGTAATCGAAGGCATGCGCCCATGCACGGAATTAAAGCTGTGCGAGCGGCTCATGAAATACGCCGGGCTCTTCGATGAGCACCCAATGCCCGACATCTTGGCCACTCGCTCCGGCTGGATGCCCATGTCGTAAAACGCGTCGATGATGCGCTCGGAGATGGCGTTGTGTCCGCAACCGGCGCACAGCGTGGTCTTGCCGCCGCGATAGTCGAGCACGGTGAGCCCGACGCGATTGGTCTTTGGCTGAGGTTGTGGGGTGGCTGTGGTCGCCATCTATTTGCCCTCCTGGGACACGATCTCGTCGGTCACGGTGCGCGCATCGAGCGGCAGCCCGTTGTAGTGGCGCACACTGCGCAGTCGAATCACTTCTTCCGCCGGAACATCCAGCTTCAGTAACTGAAACATCTGGCCATCGCGGTTCTGGTCCACGATGTAAACCCGCTTGTGTTTCACAATGAACTCGTGAACTTCGCTGGTGAACGGGTAGGCCCGCAGGCGAAGATAATCGACATCGACGCCATGTTCGTGCTGCAACTGGTCAAGCGTCTCGACCAGCGCATGGTGCGATGTGCCGTAGGCGATTATGCCGATGTCGTTGCCATCGTTCCGAACCAGCTCCGGCTTGGGAACCGAGTTGCGCGCGTTCTCGAACTTGTGCAGCAACCGGTCGAGGTTGTTCGAATAGTCGTCGGGACGCTCGCTGTACTGCGATTTTTCGTTATGTCCGCTGCCGCGCGCAAACCACGCCGCCTGCGGGTGGTCGGTGCCGGGCAGGGTGCGATAGCCGACGCCATCGCCGTCCACGTCTTTGTACCGCGCAAATCCACCCAGCCGGTCGAGATCTTCTTTCGTCAAGACCTTGCCGCGGTTGATCGGCTCCTTCGGATACTCGAACGGCTCGGACATCCAGTTGTTCATGCCGAGATCAAGGTCCGACATCACGAACACCGGCGTCTGTAGTTGCTCAGCCAGATTGAACGCCTCACTCGCCATCGAGAAACATTCCGCCACCGAACACGGCAGCAGCATGGGATGGAACGTGTCACCGTGCGAGAGCTTGGCTACGAACTCAATGTCACCTTGCGAAGTTCGTGTGGGAAGTCCGGTTGACGGCCCAACACGCTGCACGTCCCAGATCACGCCCGGGATTTCCACGTAATATCCCAGCCCCGCGAACTCCGCCATCAGCGAAATCCCCGGTCCGGCGGTGGCGGTCATCGAGCGGGCTCCCGCCCATCCTGCGCCTAAAACCATGCCGATGGCAGCCAGTTCGTCTTCAGCTTGGACGATGGCAAAAGTGGCTTTCCCGTCAGTTCCAACACGGTAAGCCTTCATGTAATCGATTAGGGTCTCCACCAGCGATGACGACGGCGTGATGGGGTACCAGGTCACGACCGTGACACCGGCAAACATCGTGCCCATGGCGGCAGCAGAATTGCCGTCGATGATAATCATCCCGGCCGTTCTATCCATGCGCTCGATGGTGAACGGGTCGGCCTTGGTCAGCGAAGCGACGGCATAGTCGTAGCCGGCCTTGGCGGCGTTCCAGTTCAGGTCGGCGGCCCTGACCTTCGTGTGAAACTGCTTGCGCAGCGCCTTTTCAACTTCCGCCATATCGAGGTTCAGCAATTGCGCCATCACCCCGACGTAAATCATGTTCTTGACCAGCTTGCGCAGCTTGGCTTCAGGACACACGGTCGCGACGATCTTGTCGAAGGGTGCCGAATAGAAAACCAGGTCGGGGCGCAGCTCGCTCAGCTTGAGCGGCTCGTCGTAGAGAACGGCGGCGCCCGGCGCCAGCGCTAGCACATCTTCGCGCGCGGTCTCGGGATTCATCGCCACCACGAAGTCGATCTCTTTCTTGCGGGCGACGTAACCCTTCTTGCTGGCGCGGATGGTGTACCAGGTGGGCAGTCCAGCGATGTTGGACGGGAACAGGTTCTTGCCGGAGACGGGAACACCCATCTGAAAGATTGAACGCAGCAGGATTGAGTTCGCGCTCTGCGATCCTGAACCGTTTGCCGTAGCTACTTGGATGCTGAAGTCGTTGACGATAGGCTTGCGGTCGGCGGACGTGGCCGAGCCGTGTGGTGCAATTTCAGTTGTGGCCATCAATACCCCTAGTTCGGTTGCCCCACTCAACATAGACGGTGGCGGGGAGTGCATCTATTATAGGGCAGCTGTCCGTCAGCGGAAACTAATCCGGACCCGAGCGGGGTGTACTTGAAGGATGCGAGAGGCGGGCTGCCACTGCTCAGACCACGTCAAAACTAGTCACGGGTTGCGACGATGGCACAAATCACGAAGACGCCAGCCCCAAAGGGATGGTTCATATTACCCCAGCGCGTCGCCACAGGCGGAGTGCTGGGCAAGGCGGAGTATCGATTCGAGTCCCGTAGGGATGGCAGATTTCGCGCGCACTCGACAGCCGTTACTGACGGAGAATCAAATCCCTGACCAGCTACACCGTCTCGTAGTACTGCGCCATATTGCGGAACTTCTTGTACCGCGCGTCCAGCATGTCTTGCGTGGACATCTTCTCCAGTTCGCCCAGATGCCGGTCCAACGATTCAGCCAGTGCGGCGGCGGCGGTATCGTAGTCGTGGTGCGCGCCTCCCGGAGGCTCGGGAATGACCTCATCGCAGAAGCCCATCTCAAAGTTATCTTTTGCCGTAATGCGCAAAGCGGCCGCGGCAATCTCCTTCTTGGCGGAGTCGCGCCACATGATCGACGCACAGCCCTCCGGCGAGATCACGGAGTAGACACTGTTCTCCTGCATCAATACCCGGTCAGCCACGGCAATTGCCAGCGCCCCTCCGCTTCCGCCTTCGCCAGTAATGGCTGCGATAAACGGGACTCTCAGCCGGGCCATCTCGCGCAAATTGTGGGCAATGGCTTCTGCCTGCCCGCGCTCCTCCGCACCCAGTCCGGGATAAGCGCCGACGATGTCGATCAGTGAAACGACCGGACGTTTCCACTTCTCCGCGAACTTCATGAAGCGCAGCGCCTTGCGGTAGCCCTCCGGATTGGGTTGGCCGAAGTTACGATAGACCCGCTGTTTCGTGTCGCGGCCTTTCTGGGTGCCGAGCAGCGCCACTTCGCGTCCATGGAAACGAGCCATGCCGCAGATCATGGCAGGATCGTCGCCAAAATTACGGTCTCCGTGCACTTCGCTGAAGTCGGGAAAGATGCGTTCGATGTAGTCCAGCGGGTAGGGCCGCATGGGATGGCGTGCCAGTTCGGTGCGCTCCCAAGGCGTCAATTTTCCCGAAATCTGGCGGCGTAGCGCTTCCACGCGCTGTTGTAGCCCCTCAAGCTGTTGGAGAGCTTCCTGGTTATCGCCGGCAGCACTCTGCAGCTGCTCAATTTGTTCCTCGACGTGCTGTAACTCCGACTGCGCGTTGGAAGCGACTTCCATAGGTTTATCTTGTCTCACTCGTGGAGTTAATCGATGATCCTGACGCTGCCTCGTCCGCACAACGCTTCAACTGATTTGATGAAGGAGCGGTCCGGCAACACATTATAGCCTTCCACCTCCATCACCACGGTGAAGTCGCCCTTGCGCTCCAGGTCGAACAGGATCTTGGCCGTGCCTTTGCGCTCCGTGCAAAGCGTATGCAACGCATCGATGGTGCCGGTTGCAGCGGTCTCCAGCGGAATCTTGATCCGCAGGCTGCGCGCCAGCTTGGGCTCGGCCTGCTCCAGGGGAGTGATGTCGCTGATCATCAACTTCGCGTTCGATCCCTCTTCCACGCGAACGCTTCCCTTCACCAGCACAGGTACATCCAGCTTGAGCTTTTCCGTTAGCCTCTTGAACGACTCCGAGAAGCAGAGGATGTCCACCGAGCCATTCATGTCTTCCAGCCGCCCTTGAGCGTAGAGATCGCCCTTCTTTGACTTCGACACCCGCACTGCCTTCAGGATGCCACCGACAAGCACCTCGTCCCTGCCGGTCGACGATTTCAATTGGCCGAGCTCTTCGGTCGTAAGCGCACTGAAGTCGAGCAACTTGTCGCGGTATTTCTCCAGGGGATGGCCGGTGATGAAGAACCCGAGGATTTCTTTCTCGGCCGAAAGCCTTTGGTGTTCGTCCCAATCGGGGATGTTGGGCAGCGGCTTATCAGTCTGAGCGGTCTTGTCCTCCGCAAACACGCCGAACAGGCCATGCTGACCCATGGCGGCATCGCGCTGGGATTTTTGCGCGTGCTCCATCGCGCTGTCGATCACCGCCATGAGCTGCGAGCGACGGCCCATGGCATCCATCGCGCCGCTCTTCACCAGTGATTCGATTACCCGCTTGTTCAAAAGACGCAGGTCCACTTTTTCGCAGAACTGGAAAATCGACTTGAACGCGCCAATTTCCTTGCGCGCCATCACGATCGACTCAATGGCGTTGTGTCCAACGTTCTTGACTGCCGCCAGCCCAAATCGGATGGCCTCGCCATGTGGCGTGAAATAAGCATCGCTGACGTTCACATCAGGAGGCTCAACCGCGATCCCCATCTCGCGGCACTCCTTGATGTACTTCACCACGTCGTCGGTGCTGCCCGACACCGACGTCAGCAGCGCGGCCATGAATTCCACCGGGTAGTGCGTCTTCATGTACGCCGTGTGGTAGGCCAGCAGCGCGTAGGCCGCCGAGTGCGATTTATTGAAGCCGTAGCCCGCGAACTGCTCCATCAGGTCGAAGATCTTTTCGACCTTCTTCTGCGGGAATCCGCGATCGAGCGCGCCCTTCACAAAGCGCTGGCGCTGCTTGGCCATCTCTTCGGCATTCTTCTTCCCCATGGCGCGTCGCAGCAGGTCGGCTTCACCGAGTGAGTAGCCAGCCAGCCGATTGGCAATCTGCATGACCTGTTCCTGGTACACGATGACTCCCAAGGTTTCCTTGAGCATCGTTTCCAGTTCGGGCAGTTCGTATTCGATCTTCTTGCGGCCCCATTTGCGGTCGATAAAGTCGTCGATCATGCCGCCCTGGATAGGCCCGGGACGGTACAGCGCATTCAATGCCGTAAGGTCCTCGACCGCCGTTGGTTTATAGCGTCGCAGCACGTCGCGCATTCCCTGGGATTCAAACTGAAACACGCCCGAGGTGAGCCCAGTGTGAAAAACCTTCTCGTAGGTCTGGACGTCGTCGAGCGCCAGCGTCGGCAGATCCAGTCGCTCCCCTCGCACCTGTTCGATCAGCCGCAGCGCGTCGTCGATGATGGTGAGCGTCGTCAGCCCCAGGAAGTCCATCTTCAACAGGCCGAGCTTTTCGATCGCCTTCATGTCGTAGGCGGTCACGATTTCGTCGTTCTTGGTGCGATGCAACGGAACCAGGTCGGTGAGTGGCAGCGGCGAAATCACGACACCCGCAGCGTGCACTCCTGAATTGCGGACGAGACCCTCCAGCTTCTTCGCGGTGTCGATCAGTTCTTTGACCTGCGGCTCAGTTTCATAGGCCGTTGCCATCGAGGGCGAATCTTTGAGCGCCTGGTCGATGGTGATATTCAGGGTTTGCGGCACCATCTTAACGATGCGTTCGACCTCCGAATACGGAATATCCATGGCGCGGCCCGAATCTTTGATCGCAGCTTTGCAGGCCATCGTCCCAAACGTGATGATCTGTGCCACCTGGTCGCGGCCATACTTCTGCGTCACGTAATTGATGACCTCGCCTCGGCGGTTCATGCAGAAATCGATATCGATATCGGGCAGGCTGATGCGCTCGGGATTCAGAAAGCGCTCGAACAGCAACTCGTTCTGTAGCGGATCGATGTCGGTAATGCGCAGCGCATAAGCCACCAGCGCGCCAGCCGCCGATCCACGGCCCGGGCCCACCGGAATGTTGTGCTCTCGTGCGTAGCGAATGAAATCCCACACGATCAGGAAGTATCCGGCGAACTGCATCTGGCGGATGATCCCAATCTCGCGCGACAATCGCTGTTCGTAATCTTCCAGCGAGTGCGTGAGACGTCCCTGCGCTTGCAATTCGCGCAGCAGGTTTAGACGGTTCGCAAATCCCTCGCGCGTGACATGCTCGAAATAGTCTGGGATCGAGTAGCCCGACGGGACGTCGAACTGGGGAAACGGATCGTGCACCTTCTCCAGCTTGGTGTTGCAGCGCTCGGCGATCTCCAGTGTGCGATGCAGGAACTGCTCATACCCCAGGAACTCCTTCTGCATCTCCGGGTAGCTCTTCACAAAAAACTGATTGTTGGCGAACTTCAACCGGTTGGTGTCGTTGATCGACTTGCCGGTCTGGATGCACACCATCACATCCTGCGCATGGGCATCGTCCTCGCACAGGTAATGACTGTCGTTGGTGGCCACCATGGGGATTCCCAGGTCCTGTTCCAGCTTCAGCAGGTTGTTCTGGATGCGGTCTTCTTCCGGGAGTCCCTGGTTCTGGATCTCCAGATAGAAGTTCCCTTTGCCGAAAATATCCTGGTACGTCGCCGCAGCCTCGCGCGCTTTGTCGAAATGCTCGAAGGTCAGCTCCTCGGCGACTTCGCCCTTGAGACACCCGGATAAGGCGATCAACCCTTTGGAGTGCTCCGCCAGAAATTTCTTGCTGACTCTCGGTTTGTAGTAGAAGCCGTGCAACGAACCCTCGGAAACCACCTTCACCAGGTTGCGATAGCCCTCGTCGTTCTCCGCCAGCACGATCAGGTGGTTGTAACTGTCTCCCTCGGGAGCCGCGCGGTGGTCTTCTTTCTTGCAGACGTACAACTCGCAGCCCAGGATCGGCTTCACTCCGGCGGCCTTCGCGGCATTGGCAAATTCCACCGCCCCGAAGATGTTGCCGTGGTCCGTCATGGCGACGGCGGGCATCTCGAGTTCTTTGACGCGGTCGACGAGCTTGCCGATTTCGCAAGCGCCATCGAGCATGGAGAAATCCGTGTGCAGATGAAGATGTACAAATTGCTGCGACATTGTCGGTCAGAGGCCTCGCGGGTGATAGCTCATTGTATTCGCGGCAGGGTGTGGAAAACTGGACCTACAAATCTCACGTTTGTCATCCTGAGCGCAGTCGAAGGACCTCTATCCCCGCGACAACCTCCACTTGGGCCGCTACAGCGCCTCAGTCCGCTCAGACTCGCTAGCCGGGCCGCCCGGTGGGATCAACTGCCCGCCGGTGATGTCACGGCCGGGAGGTGTCTGACGAGGTGCCGTTCCACCCGAAACGTTCCCAGCTTTCCGCTTCGCCACAGCGCGGTAAGCAAAAATGATTGCTAGCAACGGCGCGGCCAGCAGCAATCCCCAGAACCCAATCAGCAGGCTCAGCAGAATCGGGACAACCAGCGACGCCCAGATGGGCACCTTCGCAGTTCGCCGCATGATGAGCGGTTGCAAAATCAGGCCGTCCACGACGACGATCGCGCCATACAGCCCAAGCACCCAGAGGAAGCTCTCGAAACCGCCATCGATTAGTGCCGCCAGCGCGGGTCCAATCAGTGCTAGCGCCGGCCCGAAATGCGGGATGAACTGAAACAAGCCAGCCAGCACAGCCCAGAACGGAGCCCAGGTCACGTGCAGGTAGCTGAGCCCAGCCCACCACAACAATCCGACGCAGACGGAGTCAAGAAACTGCGCCACCAACCAGTTCCGCAGAGCGCCCCCGGTGATGTGAATGTGCCTGGAAAACTGCATAACTCTTTGGATGCCAGCGCCATCAGCAGGTCGCTGCACCCATGCTACACTGAGGGCGAAACCCCCTCCTGGAGCGCGCGGCAATGAAATTTGGCGTCATCATCTTCCCCGGTTCTAACTGCGATCACGACGCCTATTGGACTATCTCGGAAGTGTCCAAGCAGCCGGTGACTTTCCTCTGGCACGACTCGGCCGACCTGCAGGGATGTGACGCGATTATCGTTCCCGGCGGCTTTGCCTACGGTGACTATCTGCGCACCGGAGCGATTGCGAAATTCTCGCCCGTGATGGAATCCGTGCGCAAATTTGCCGACGACGGCGGCCTGGTGCTCGGGATCTGCAATGGCTTTCAGATCCTTTGCGAATCCGGCCTGCTTCCCGGCGCGCTGATGCGCAATGCCGGACTGAAGTACATCTGCAAGCCTGTTTACATACGGGTGGAGAACACCAACACTCCGTACACCCAGCAACTAGCCAAGGGCGAAGTGCTGCAGATTCCCATCGGCCACATGGAAGGCAACTATTTCTGCGATGAGCAGACATTGGCAGAACTGAAAGGCCAGGACCGCATCATCTTCCGCTACGTCACCCCGACGGGCGAAGTGACCGCCGACGCCAATCCCAATGGATCGATCGAGAATATCGCGGGCATCTGCAATTCAGGTCGCAATGTGCTCGGCATGATGCCGCATCCCGAACGCGCCAGCGAACCGGAACTCGGCATGACGGATGGCGTCAAGATCTTCAATTCGCTGGTGGCATCGCTGGTTACCAAATAACGGGCGCTACCTTCAGCAACCGCCTCACCGGAACGCCTCTTTATTGACCACATACGGCATCTTCTGAATGTCGCCACCGTAATTCCCTTCCAACACATCGATCAGGCCCTGCACACAGCGCCCGGCCATGCCACGATTGGGATCGAGGGACAGCCGCGTAATGCGCGCGGCACTGGCGAAATGCGGATACAGTCGGCAACGGTCTTCGATCTCGGGAGAGCGCAGTGGCGAGTCCGGCGGCAGCGGCTCGGTCTCGTAAACATCCAGCGCTGCGCCGGCAATCCGCTTCTCTTTCAGCGCACGCGCCAATGCCGCTTCGTCCATCACTGCGCCGCGAGACGTATTGACCAGGTAAGCCGTCGGTTTCATCCACCGCAACCTAGCCTCGTTGAACAGGTGATGGGTCGGGTTGCTGCCCTCACCTTCACGAACCAGAGGCACATGGATACTCACGAGGTCGGCTCGTCGCAATGCTTCTTCGAGCGACGTGTAACGCACCGTCGAACGCTCCCGCTGCAGCCCGGTCTGATAACGCAAGTCCATCACCGACTGCAGATCCGAGATGAATTGATCGTCATGCCTTTGTGGGTGGTAGCACAGGATGTTCATGTCGAATCCAATGCACTTCTTCGCCATGGCCTGTCCGATGCGTCCGGTGCCGATGATGGCAATCGTTTTGCCCGTCATCTCGTCGCCGAGAAACGGCAGATAGGGATGCCAGAATCCCCACTGGTTATCGCGAACCAATTTCTCTGCCGACCACATGCGGCGCGACAGGGCTGCGAGAGCGAACAGCGCGAACTCCGCCGTGGCCTCAGTAAGAACATCGGGCGTGTTGGTGAACGGAACCTTGAACCGATTGGCGGCGGCGCGATCGATGTTGTCAACACCCACCGCATCCTGCGCCACGCATTTCAGCGTTCCTCTACCAGCGTCGAAAACCTTGGCATCGATCTTGTCCCGCAATGTCGTGATGAGGCCGTCAATTCCTCCACGAACCTTCTCGACAATGACGCTCTTTGCTGGTGGCTCAGGATGCGGACACACCTCGACCTGGTAGCCGCGATCGCGTAGTCGGGCAAAGGCCACATCACCGATGTCGCACGTGGCAAAGACGCGGAAGCGAGGCTTATTGCTATCAGGCATCGGGCGGACCTGCGTTGCCCATCATAGCCCAATCGGCATAGGGGGGAAGGTCGCCCTTCCTCCCCTGCCACACCACCGTACATGCGGGTCCGCATACGGCGGTTCGGGGGTTGAGCTAAGCCCGTATGACCATGGCCGGGAGTCCCAGTGAGGCAAAGTAGGCATTGGGTAGTGCAATGGCTAACGCCGGGGAGTTCGCGATTCGCCACGGACCGTGCGCACTCCCAGCGGTTTGCGCCGCCAGATCTTTGCTCACGCCCCGTTTGCGAAGCTCTTTGAATCGCGTCCGTCCGCGCTTCCATTGCTTCCACACCACCGACCGGAGTCGGCGGCGTAACCAGGATTCAAGACCTTTCAGCACCGACGGCGTTTGACACTCCCCGAAGTAGCCGAGCCAGCCGCGCAAGTAGGTTGCCGTTTCGGCAATCATCTTGGGCAGGCTGATGCCTCGAGTTCGACGCGTCAGTTCCCGGATCCGCTCCTTGAAGCGGGCGGTGGCCTTGGGGCAATCCGCCGCCGTGGTTCGCGCTCGCTCGTAAAGCTAAATCCGAGAAACTTCCTCTGCCAAGGTTGGGCCACGGCGCTCTTTGCCTGATTTACCTTGAGTTTGAGTCGTTCCGTGATGAAGCGCGTTACGCTCTTCATCACTCGCTGCCCCGCTCGCTCGCTGCCCACGTAAATGTTGCAATCGTCGGCGTAGCGCGAGTAGCGGTGACCGCGCCTCTCTAGCTCCCGGTCCAGTTCATCCAGCACCAGATTGCTGAGCAGCGGTCCGCTCACTCCCCTTACGCAAGAGGTAATCTGTGCCGGCAGGCTGGCTTGGCAGTAGGCAACCGCCTTGCGGGGGACCCTGCTGGACTGGAATGCTATGGCGAATGGTGATGGTGTCGTCTCCGATCAGGACGTCTTTCACTACAAGCCTCACGATTCGCTGGCGCTCAAGAATACTCAATGTATCAGCAGCACTGTGCAAGCGGGCGAGGAACGCCGTGAGGGTCTCCGCCAGGCGCAGGAAGACGGCCCGATCGTTGGCCTGGTCAGCGATTGCCTGCAACTCAGCACGGACCGCCTGTTCACGCTGGCGCAGCGCAGGCATGCGTTCTCGCAACTGCTCGATCGACATCAGGGCCTCCTGGTAGGCGCTGAGCAGTCGTTCGATGCCCTTGCCAACATGTGCTAATTCTCTTTGCAGGCTCTGCTCGCGTTTCTTTGTCGGATCGGAGGAACGCGCTGCTGCCAGCCGACGGTCAAGTTCCTGCTGTATCAGCGAGGGATCTTCCAGCAGCCGGATCACCTCGGCCCAGACGATCTGATCGAGCAGGTCCTGCCGGACCAAACGACCGTTGTCGCAAACAGGGCCGCCGAGTTTTCGCCAGCCATCCGAGCCCAGACACTTGTAGTAGTGGATCTTGCGTGCGCTCGTGCGCGTCGATGTGCGCGAAAAGGCGTAGCCGCACTTCTGACAGCTGAGCAGCCCCTGCACGATACTTGGCTCGATGGTGCGACGGCGTGATCGTATCTTATTCTCCTGCAGCAGTTCCTGGGCACGGGCGAAGCTATCCCCGCTTACCAGGGCGGGCACGCGGATCTCGATCCACTCTTCGCGTGGGCGCTCGTGGCCTGTTGTCATGCTGGGCATAGTCACACCCCGCCGACGTTGCGGGCGGATGCATCGGCTCGCGTCTTTGCTCCACGCTTCTTTCAGGCCCCGCCTCGCGGCGAGTGTTATTTCACCCTTGCGCTTCGCTAACCCTTCACCTCCATCAGGTTGGGTAGAGGACTTGCACCTCCCGGCTGTCGAACATGCTCGGCACACAGAAAAAGGCCCGCTCGAAAGCGGGCCGTAATCAGGAGAGAGTCTGCTTACAGGTTCTTCTTTGTCCACTGGTCGATGCGATCAAGCGCGGCCTGCAGGTTCTCGACCGAATTCGCCACGCTGAAGCGCAGGTAGCCTTCGCCGAACGCTCCGAATGCCGTGCCCGAGAGGCCAGCAACTCCGGCCTCGTCCAACAGCGCGTCGGCCAGTTTCTTCGATGGCCATCCCGTCTGCGTGATGTTCGGGAAGGTGTAGAACGCGCCTTTCGGCAAGCGGCAGGAGAATCCCTTGATCTGGTTGATGCCATTGACGAACACGTTGCGCCGCTTCTGGAACTCCAGTCGCATGTGCTCGGTCTCGCTCTGATCGCCGCGAATGGCCTCGATGCCCGCCACTTGCGTAAAGCTGGCCGTGCAGGAATTCGAATTCGTCATGAGGCGCGCGATGTACGTCGCCAGGTCGGCCCGCATTACGCCGTAGCCCATGCGCCATCCTGTCATAGCGTAGGTCTTGGAGAAGCCGTCGAGGATGATCGTCCTGTCCTTCATGCCTTCGACCGCCGAAATGCTGAACTGCTCGCCTTCGAACAGCAAGCGGCCATAGATTTCGTCGCTCAGAACCGTGATGTCGCGATCGCCGATCGCGTCGGCTATGTCGTAAATGTCGCCCTTCGTCAGAACACCGCCGGTCGGGTTCTGTGGCGAGTTAAGAATGATGAGCTTGGTGCGATCGTTAATCAGGCTTTTAAGTTCATTGACGTCAAGGCGGAAATCGAGTTCCTCGCGCAGCGGAATCGGGACTGCTTTGCCGCCGAGGAAATTGATCATCGACTCGTAAATCGGGAATCCCGGATTCGGGTAGATGACTTCGTCGCCTTCCTCCACCAGCGCCAGCATGGTGAAGAAGATGATGGGCTTTCCGCCCGGTACGACCACAACCTCGTCGGCGGTGAACTTCACTCCGCGCGTTTTCGATACATCCTCAGCTATGGCTTCGCGTAGATCCGACATGCCGGCCGATGGGCCATAGTGCGTGTAGCCCATGTGCAAGGCGCCAACTGCGGCTTCCACAATGTTTCCCGGAGTGTCGAAATCGGGCTCGCCAATTTCGAGGTGGACAATGTTCTTGCCCTGGCGCTCCAAGGCGCGAGCGCGGACCAGCACTTCAAACGCCGTCTCGGTTCCGAGTCGCGACATCCGTTTGGCCAGGTGCAATTTTGTTGGTGCGGAAACAGTAAGTGTGCTCATGCTGATCTTCCTCAGTACAGCGGGGCTCTGGGCATGGGGCCGCAAAGAGCCAGTTCACATTCTGGTACCGGCCCGAACCTTGCGCAGTGACGCGCAGCCCAGATCATTGTGACGCGGCGCACGAATGGTGCAATAGGAAGCTGTCCCACCAGAGATCGGGATTCGGTGCGCCGTGATGTGGCGCTTCCACCCGAAATGGCGGAAGTAAAAGGGCTTTCTTCACTCGCTATATTCGATCTCGAATTCGATCTTCGCCGTCTTCTCCAGCATGGCCGACACCGAGCAGTATTTCTCTTTCGACAGGCGCACGGCATCTTCCATGGCATTATCCTTGACCTTACCGCGAACCCTGTAAATCAACTTGATCTGGGTGTAAACCTTCGGGTGCTCGCTCGCACGCTCCGCTTGCGCCACGACTTCCAGGCCTGTGAACGGCTCGCGCTTCTTGCGTAGAATCCCCACCACATCGCTCGCCGTGCATCCGCAAAGAGCGATCAAGACCAGTTCCATGGGTGTGCTGGCGGTCTTCACTTCCCCGGCATCGAGCACAAGTGCGTGGCCGCTATTCGCCTCGCCCACAAAACGCTCTTTGTCGGTCCAAATGGTCTTCGCTTCAATCATGGGACTCGCTTCCTGACTTGGCGCCGTCCGGTTGCTCAGCAGACTACTGGGGCTTGGTTTCTGTCGGAGGCGTCGCTGGTGGGCTCTGCTGCTTGTCTTTTGGCTTATCGTAAATCGACATCTGGTCCGACGGCCGCTTCAGCCGGATCTCAATATCCATTTCAGGCTGGTTGATGTTGTAGTCTTCGCCAAACGTCTGGAAGCCGGGCGCCAGTACCTGTATCCGTAAAGGTCCGTACGGAATACCTTCCGACTCCGTCTTCCCTTCGTTGTCCGTCTTGAGCTGAAATCCGCCCTTGGATTGCTTGCCGTCTTTCCCGACTGGATGCATGATCACACTCGCATTGCGGACGGGCTTGTTGTTGTCGTCCTTCCGCACGGTGAACCGCAGGTTCGAGGCCTGTTGCGTTCCAGACTGCTTGTCGCTGGCAAACACCAACGCAGGAACCAGCAACGCGCACAACAGACAGCCGATGAGGCGAAGACTTCTCATAGCGATATTCTAGGCATCCAGCACGGACAGCTGCAAACTGCAATACCGCCAGCCCACATTTCCTGGGAGGATTAGTTCGGTACCGCCGGCGGCCTCTTCAGGGTCGGCGGTCCGTCGGCATCGTCCTTGGTACCCGAGTTGGGAGCAGTTGACGGCCCCGGATCACTCGCATCCGACGATTGCGCCGGCTTACGCAGCACCGGCCGATTCCCACTCTGCGCCTTCGTGATCTTCAGCCCGCCTTCCAACCCTATGAGTCGCGACTTCATTGCCTCAAATTCACTGGTGTCCACGACGTAGCTGTCACGGTCAGGCAGGTAGGTCCGGATTTCGACCTGCGCCGCCGTGATCCGCTCTGCGTTCATGGGATGGGTCGAGAACATCTTGGCAATGTTGCTGTGCTTCTTCTTCTCTTCCATCTTCAACTTCTCGAAGAACTGGACGAAGGCCTGGGGATCGTACCCCGCAGCATAGTCATATTGCAGGCCAAGCATGTCAGCCTCCCGCTCCGCATCGCGCGAGAACTTCAGGAAACCCAGCGGCACCGCGATGCTTGCAACCTCCGCAATGGCATACCCTGCCGGGCCGCCAATGAACATCAGCGGAATCGAGGCCATGTTCCAGATCTGCTGCTTGGTCATGTTCTTAGTGGCATGGCGGGCCGCCACATGCGCAATCTCGTGCGCCATCACCGCAGCCAGTTCGGCTTCGCTGTCGGCGGCCAGGATCAAGCCCGTGTCCACGTAGAAGAACCCGCCGGGCAGCGCAAAGGCGTTGACTTCACCGCTATCCAGGACCTTGATCGTGAACGGAACCCGTGAATCGGAATTGCGCACCAGGTTCTGCCCGATGCGGTTGATGTATTCAACAACCGCAGGATCAGTGACCAGCTTTGAGCTTTCTTCGACCTGTCGCGACAAATCCTTTCCCAGTGCGATCTCCCTCTCGATAGAGTAGAAATTCATTCCCGTCCCAACATTTCGATGACCGATCAGGGTGACATCGTATTTCGCAGGCTGCTGCGGGCCCTGGGCGACGGGAACCTGAGGCGGTGGCGCCAGAGTGACCACGGGCTTCGGTGCTTCGCCGACTTCGGGTGGAACATCCGCCGGGTCAGGTGCCTCCCCCTCCGCGTCGATTTCGGCAGCGGTGTGCATCTGGGCTGTCGAGGATTGGTCTGTCTGGACGTGGGCATTGCTCCCAGCCGAGTCAAGCGCCACGACCTGAGAACTGGTATCGGACGGATTCCGCGACTGCGCGAACAGCAGACTCGGCGCAACCAGGACCACCAAACACAGCACGAGCGTTTGTGGGAAAAAGCGATTCGTGGAGTCGGGCCGATTCATAGGGAGCACCTGCACGCTTACACCCGCACTTGCGATTATGTTTGCTTAGGTTGTAGGTTGCAAACTGAAAGCTGTTACAAGTGCGTCGAGTCTGAGCCAGATTGGCGTTGAACTAAATATTCCCAAAACAGACCGTCTTGGATGAAATGCCTACGAATTGGGATGCCCATGTTCACCTGCCAGGCGTCCCCATCAATGAGCCTGGTTAATGCTTGAAATAGTACTCCTCAGAAGCGAATAGGCGATGCCCAGATGTGCCAATTTCGTGAATTTTGAAATTTGAGTGCCTTTCACTCATATCTGGCTTGACATTGCTCCCACGTCTGGGGTACATTAGCACTCGTTGGACCTGAGTGCTAGCAACTGCAGGGGCGTTCCGCCCCAATCTCTGCTTCAACCTCAGGACAAAGACCCCAGAGTTTATGAACACACCGTGCCCAACGCAGAATACCCGCGCCAGAGCCGGTCAACTGGTATCGCAATCCAATCCTGAATCGACCCGCTACGGCGGGAAAAAGGAGTCTCAAGAATGGCTACCAAGCTAACTCCCCTGCATGACCGCATCGTGATTCGTCGTGTAGAAGAGGCCGAAACCTCCCGGGGTGGCATCATCATCCCCGACAGTGCCAAAGACAAGCCGCAGGAAGGCGAAGTGATCTCCGTCGGCCGAGGCAAGAGCAACGACAAGGGTGAAACCTTCCCTCTCGACGTGAAGGCAGGCGATCGCGTTCTGTTCGGCAAGTATGCCGGTACGGAAATCAAGATCGACGGCGACGACTTCCTCATTATGCGTGAAGAAGAAGTTCTCGGCATCCTGGAAGGCGCGGCCAAGCCGGCCCTGGTCACCAAGTAGGTTTGTCCGACCAGCAACACCTGTCAGTCTCAGTTGCAGAATCACACTGGCAACTGGCCACTGACAATTGACAACTGATTTCAAGGAGATGGAAACAATGGCAAAGCAGATTCTGCATGGCGAGGAGTCACGGCAGTCGATCCTCCGCGGCGTAAACATTCTCGCCGACGCCGTAAAAGTCACGCTCGGTCCCAAGGGCCGCAACGTGGTTATTGAAAAGAAATTCGGTTCGCCGCTTATTACCAAAGACGGCGTCACCGTAGCCAAGGAAATCGAACTGAAGGATCCGCTCGAGAACATGGGCGCCCAGATGGTCCGCGAAGTCGCTTCCAAGACCTCTGACGTCGCCGGTGATGGCACCACCACCGCGACCGTTCTGGCCCAGGCCATCTATCGCGAAGGCGTCAAGACCGTCGCTGCCGGAGCCAATCCAATGGCCCTGAAGCGCGGCATCGAGAAAGCCGTCACCGCAATTTGCGGAACCCTCGACAACGATGGCAACCGCAATCCTGGCGCGCTCGACCGTCTATCGCAGAAGGTCACCGGCGACATGATCGCGCAGGTTGGCACCATCTCGGCCAACAATGACGAGACTATCGGAAAGATCATTGCCGAAGCCATGAAGAAAGTCGGCAAAGACGGCGTCATCACCGTGGAAGAAGCCAAGACGATGGAAACTCAGCTCGAAGTCGTCGAAGGCATGCAGTTTGACCGCGGCTACCTGTCGCCGTACTTCGTCACCGATCCCGAGCGCATGGAATCCGTTCAGGAAAACGCCTATATCCTCATCCACGAGAAGAAAGTCTCGTCGATGAAGGACCTGCTCCCTCTGCTCGAGCAGATCGCCAAGAGCAGCCGTCCGCTGGTAATCATCGCTGAGGACGTGGAAGGCGAAGCGCTCGCCACTCTGGTCGTGAACAAGCTGCGCGGCACGCTCAACGTCGCTGCCGTCAAGGCTCCCGGCTTTGGCGATCGTCGTAAGGCCATGTTGCAGGACATCGCAATCCTGACCGGCGGCAAAGCCATCACCGAAGACCTCGGCATCAAGCTGGAGAACGTGACCATGGCCGATCTCGGCCAGGCCAAGAAGGTCACCATCGACAAGGACAACACCACCATCGTCGAGGGCAAGGGCAAGGCCGAAGACATCTCCGGCCGGGTCAAGGAAATCCGTGGCCAGGTCGAGAAGACCACGAGCGACTACGACCGCGAGAAGTTGCAGGAGCGGTTGGCCAAGCTGGTGGGCGGCGTTGCGGTCATCAAAGTCGGCGCTGCGACCGAGACCGAAATGAAGGAAAAGAAAGCCCGCGTCGAAGACGCAATGCATGCCACCCGCGCTGCAGTCGAGGAAGGTATTGTCCCCGGCGGCGGAGTAGCTCTGCTGCGTACGGCTGACGCCGTTGCGGCCCTGAACCTGGAAGGCGACGAGAAGATCGGTGCGAACATTGTGCGCCGCGCTCTCGAAGAACCCCTGCGTCAGATCGTCGGCAATGCCGGCGAAGAGGGAGCCATCGTAGTGGGCCGCATTAAAGAGTCGAAGGACAACAATTTCGGTTACAACGCCCAGACGAATAGTTTCGAGGACCTGGTCAAGGCCGGCGTTATTGATCCGACCAAGGTGACGCGCACCGCTCTGCAGAATGCAGGTTCGATCGCGTCCCTGATGCTGACCACCGAAGCGCTGGTGTGTGAGATTCCGGAAGAGAAGAAGGAATCTCCCATGGGCGGCGGCCACGGCGGCGGCGGCATGGGCGGAATGTACTAAGAAGCAATTAGCAATTAGCTAACGGCAATATCAGAGGACGGGTACCCCACTCAAGCCGGTTTTGCTTGAGTGGGGTATCTCTTTGCGTGCGTGGCGGCGGGAACTGCGACTAGATTGCGACGGCGTCACAGTTCGCCTTGATCCAGCTCCGCAGGCGTGAAACAGCTTAGCCCAGGACTTCAGAGTTTGTGTGAGTACTAAGGTTTGGGTTGCGACGGTGGTACAGACCGCCAGAAAACCAGCCCCGCAGGGGCGGGGACATGATAGGCAGCACGCAGCCGAACCGGGGTCCCCGAGCCGCGCCGCTTTTGCGCGGGTTGGGGTGCTCGAACAGCCAGGAATCACCGCGGTAACAACTAGATCGGAGCTCAAGGATTCTGCGATGCGCGGTATAATCCGCCTCACCGATGACACTGACCCCAGGTACGAAACTGGACGGTTACGAAATTCTCGGCCCCCTCGGTGCGGGCGGGATGGGCGAGGTCTACCGCGCACGCGAGCCGGTCTTAAAGCGTGATGTGGCGATCAAGGTCCTGCCGACGTTCTATTCGCAAGATCCCGAACGGCTCCGCCGGTTCGAGCAAGAGGCGAAGTCAGCGGCCGCTCTAAATCATCCCAGCATTCTTGCCGTGTACCGCTTCGGCACCTTCGAAGGCGCGCCGTATCTCGTCTCCGAATTGTTGGAGGGCGACACACTGGGTCGGTTATTGGCGCGGGGACCTCTGCCGGTTCGCAAAGCAATTGACTACGGCGTTCAGATCGCCAACGGCCTGGCGGCAGCACACGAAAAGGGAATCGTTCATCGCGACCTCAAACCCGACAACATTTTCATAACCAAAGACGGCCGCGCAAAGATCCTTGACTTCGGTCTGGCGAAGCTGACGCAAGCGAAGGCCTCAACTCCAGATGAGCCCACGCTCACGCTGCAGGAGCAGACTGGTGAGGGACGTGTGCTGGGAACCGTCGGCTACATGTCTCCCGAGCAGGTACGAGGGTAAACGGTTGATCATCGTGCCGACACCTTCGCCTTCGGCGCAATCTTCTACGAGATGTTGACCCGCAGGCGGGCGTTCAAGAAACCGACGTCGCCCGAGACGATGACCGCGATTCTGAACGAACACCCGCCCGCCATTTCGCAGAGTGCGCCCGGCATTCCTCCGGCCCTGCTGCGAATCGTGCATCGCTGCCTGGAGAAGAATCCCGAGCAGCGTTTCCACTCGGCATCTGATTTGGCATTCGCGCTGGAAGCCCTGTCGGACTCGGGCAAGGTTGCTGAGCCTGGGTAGCTCTTGGCCGCCGATATGGAGTCGCCACGCGGGTTGGGCTCGAACGATGAGATCGGCAAGCCCCCACTACTCGCTTCCCAGACTGTGCCCCGGGTGCCTGACCTGAGACCCGCACGGGCGTGGCGGAAGCGCAAGGCTGCGATTGCCGTGGCAGCTTGCATCCTGGCTGCTGGATTGCTCTATCCATTTATAGCGCCGCAGATCGAGAGGCAGTGGAGACTGCGCGAATTGCAGCAGCTTACTGTCTTGCCCCTCACTGCGTTGTCGGGAAATGTTGCGTCACCGACCTTCTCGCCAGACGGCAGCCAGATTGCTTTCGCATGGGACGGAGAAAACAATGGGGCGGGATATGATCTATATGTCAAAGCAGTCGGTTCCGAGAAGCCTTTGCGCCTGACGCATCATCCCTCGACCAGGCTTTCCGTCGCCTGGTCGCCCGACGGCCGGAACATCGCCCAGGCACGCATTGCGGGAGAGGATTCGGGCATTTACCTGATCTCGCCTACCGGCGGCCCAGAGCGGAAACTCACTACCCGAAGCGTGGCAACCTATTACGGAAATGAAATCAGCTGGTCGCCCGACGGGAAAGTTTTGGCGTATCTCGATCAACCGGTCAACACCGCTTCAACCCTGATTTTAAAGATGTTTTTGCTATCGCTTGACACTCTCCAGCGAACCCAGGTTCCAACTGAGTGTAACGGAGCGGCTACCCCCTCGTTTTCGCCTCGTGGTACGTATCTCGCCTGGGTGTGTGACGAGGGTTCCTTTAAGTCTTCACTCTGGTTGTTACGGATGAGAGACGGCAGTCAAACGAAACTGCTCGCTCGGGCCGACCTGATACTCGGACTGGCATGGTCGAGCGACGAACGTCGAATCGTCTTCAGCGCCGAGTCGAATTACGGGGCGCTCTGGGAGACCTCCCTGGATCCGCGCGGTCGTACAGAAATAGTGCCAGTTGGACACGACGCTTCCGATCTCGCCGCCAAACCCTCCGGCTTAGGTCTGGCCTACGTGCAAGGAACCACCAACACAAACATCTGGCGTTTGGACTTGCTCGCGTCGCCGCCGAAAGCTCGCAAGCTTGTGACCTCTTCCCGCGATCAGGAGTCGCCAACCATCTCGCCCGATGGAAGCAAGATTGCATTTGAGTCCACCCGAAGCGGCGTAACCGAAATATGGATGTGTGATGCCGATGGCTCGAATGCCCAACAATTGACAGACATTCGCCACCCGTCGACTGGGACCCCGCGCTGGTCTCCCGATGGAAGACTTATCGTCTTCGACTCGCGGGTGGACGGCGAAGCCAACCTCTACGTCGTCGATCCCAGCGGTGGCGCTCCGCGCAAATTGAACATCGACGTGCACGACAACAGCATGCCTAGCTGGTCGCACGATGGAGCCTGGATCTATTTCATCAATGGGTCCGACGCCTTCAAACCCACGGTGTGGAAGGCTCCGTCGAATGGCGGACACGCCGTGCAGATTGCCGGACCTGGCGCGTTTGTCCCCTTGGAATCGCCCGACGGACAGTACTTGTACTTTGCCCGGAATTCAAAGCTCTGGCGAGTTAGAACTGACGGATCAATGGAAGAACCCGTGGCGGGCATGCCCGAATTCAACTTCCTGGGCGATGAATGGTTCCCTGCTGAGGCAGGCATCTACTTTCTCTCCCACCCGAATGGGAAGACGGTCGTCAATTTGTTCGATCTTCAAACGAGACAATTCCACCCGGTCTACACTTTGGAAAAGCCCACGCGGCTTTGGATAGGTGGCATGCCGGTTTCCAAGGATGGCAAGTTCATGCTCTTCCCGCAGGTGGATCAGTCGTCCAGCGACCTGATGCTGATTGAGAATTGGCGGTAGTGCGTCGACTCGTTAGAGAGACCGACCCAGGTTCTCTGAAGCCTCTGCCGCTTGTCCTGCATTCCCGAACTGCTTGGTTGATAACGATCACCTCCGGCCGGATGGCTCCCCGGTGCTCACCCGCGACAGCGGCTCCCAGGAAATCTATGCCCTGAGGGTGCGCTGGCCTTGAGGATGCTGGCCCTCGCCTCCGCCAACGCAATTGCGGTATCGTTTGTAATCATGATTTCTCGGTCAACTTCCCTATTTCTGCTCGTCGGCACACTCAGTTCCATCGCTCTCCACGCTCAGAACACGCCTTCTGATTCGCTGCTCGTTCTCTCCAAGTCCGGCCAGACGCTCGCCATCGTCGATCCTTCCAGCCTGAAAGCGATTGTGCGAATCCCGGTAGGCAACGACCCTCACGAAGTTATTGCATCCAGCGACGGCAAGACTGCCTACGTCTCCAACTACGGCGGCGGAGCCTACAACACGTTGGCCGTAGTCGATCTCGTCGGTCAAAAACCGCTGCCTTCTGTTGATCTCGGAGCTTTGCGCGGCCCCCATGGATTAACGTTCGTCGGTGGCAAGACGTGGTTCACCGCCGAAGCCGCCAAGGCAATCGGAAGCTACGATCCGGTCACTCAGAAGGTAGATTGGATCCTCGGCACCGGCCAGAACCGCACCCACATGATCTACGTTTGGCCGGACATGAAGCGCATCGTCACCACCAACGTAAGCTCCGGTACCGTGAGCATCAGCGAGTTGACTGCGTCCGCTCCCGGTGGCCCACCACCTGGGAAGCTGCACGGAGGCGGCGGCCGAGGCAACCCACCACCACGCCGTCCAATGGGCACGCCCGGTGGCGATTGGAACCAGACGGTCGTTCGCGTCGGCAACGGCTCCGAAGGGTTTGACGTTTCTCCGGACGGCAAGGAAATCTGGGTGGCCAACGCGCAGGACGGCACCGTGTCCATCATCGACGTCGCCCGCAAGAAAGTAACGCAGACCCTCGTTGCCGATGTCGGCGGCGCGAACCGGCTGAAGTTTACGCCCGACGGAAAACTTGTACTCATCTCGACTTTGGGCGGACCGGACCTGATCGTCTTTGACAACGCTACCCGCAAGACGGTCAAGCGAATCCCCATTGGCCACGGCGCAGCCGGCATCGTCATGCAACCGGACGGCTCTCGCGCCTTCGTTGCCTGCACTCCAGACAGCTACGTCGCCGTCATCGATCTGCATTCTCTGACAGTTGTCGGTCACATCGACGCAGGGCAGAACCCAGATGGCCTGGCGTGGGCTGCTCGACACTAGGTCTGCATATTCCACCGCGCACGAAAGTGTGCAATATTGCACAGACGGGTTTCTCCACGATATGAGACACTTACTACACGAAAGTTGTGCTTCAGGCTGCGATTTGTGGGGAATTTGCTTACTTAACTTTAAGCATCCCCCGGCCTGATTTCGTCGTTTTTCAAGAGCGTCCTCTGCGACTTCAGCGCGTGATTGGCTGACCCGCCCTGGCACCCTCGAAGGGAGCTACACGCGCGTGAAGGTTCATCTCATCAACCCCAGCCATGTATCGTTCGGCACCGCCGTCATTACTCCCCGCTGGCTATACGTTTTAGCCGGCGCCACCCCTAAGTCCTTTGGCGATCCCATCTTGGTCGATGAAACCCTCGCCCTCCTGGATCCTGCATCGATCCATCGAGGCGACGTCGTCGGCATTGGGATCCACACCGGCAACGCGCTCCGCGGCTACGAAGTTGGACGGAACGCGCGTGCTCGCGGGGCCTATGTCGTATACGGCGGCATTCACGCCACCCTCTATCCCGAAGAAGCTCTTGAGCTCGGCGGAGCCCATGCCGTGGTCAAAGGCGATGGCGACGTGATCTGGGCGACCGTGCTGGCAGACTGTGTCAGCGGCTCGCCAAAAACCATCTACGATGGCGGCCGCATCGATGCCGACAGTTTTTCCGCTGCGCGATGGGACTTGATTCCGCGCAAGAGCTACATGTGGGCCTCGGTGCAAACGGTACGCGGCTGTCCCAAGCACTGCTCGTTCTGTTCGGTATGGCGCACGGACGGACAGAAGCCGCGTCAGAGGCCGGCCGATGCGGTTGTCGAAGAAATCGTCCAGTTGCGGCGCTTGGGCTTCCGCTTCATCGCGCTGGCCGACGACAACTTTTATCCCGTCACACTTACCGACCTCGAGCTGGCGGGACGCCAGAAGAACAAAGCTCATCTCGAGCAGCTCAAGAGTATTCGTGCGGAACGCTTTGAACTAATGTCGCGCCTCGCGCAACTCCCCAAAGACACCGTCTTCTACACCCAGATCACGATGGAAGCGGCCGAGGACGACGATTTTCTCGATGCCATGAAGGCAGCGCACATTCTGGGAGCGCTGGTCGGCGTGGAAGCGGTCACTCCAGACGGACTGAAGGACGTTTACAAGGACTTCAATCTTTCCGGACAGGCGCTGATCGATCGCCTGAAGAACTTCCGCAGTCACGGCATTCACGTTTTGGGCTCGTTCATTTTTGGCCTGCCCAGCGACCGGCCCGAGACCTTCGATGCCACCGCGGCGCTGGCGGATGCCGCCGACCTCACCTTCGCCCAGTTCGTAATCCTGACCCCATTTCCCGGCACCGTTGATTTCGCGAAGTGGGAGAAGACCGTGGATGTCACTACCGCCAATGTGAACGGTATCCCGCTCACTCGCCGCTGGCTGATTCCGCAGGAGACGCGGCCCAAGTATTTCGGGCTGCATCCCACCATGTCCGCCGATGAAGTGCGGCAGCGGACGCAAGCGGTCTGGGACAAGTTCTACAGCTTCGACTCCATCTGGAAACGGTCGAGTTTCCTCAAGTCGGTGAAGGCGCGCGCGGCGTTTGTCCTGATTTCCAAGATCTACCGCCAGATGTACGCCGACACCGGCATTACCACCGACAGCGCGCGCATGGCTCGATCGACGAAAATCGCCAGTTGGTTGGCCAAGCCTTGCCGATTGCTGTTTGCCGGCCGTGCCATGCCGGACCTGGAAGTGCCACAATTACCCACGATCTATCCCGAACCCGAGATGGCCGCGGGGGATTAGGGTTCGTCAAGTCATGTCGTGAAAAAGGCCTCGCATCGCTGCGAGGCCTTTCTTAATTTCATTTTGAACTTCCGACTACGCGGCGATCGCCGCCTGGTACTCCTCGTACGTGTCCTTGAAGTCCGTGATGGTGTGGTCATTCTCGAAATGCCAAATCCGCGTAGCCACCTCATCGATCAAGTCATGGTCGTGCGAAACCAGCAGCACTGTTCCCTGGAACCGCTGCAACGCAATGTTCAGCGCGTTGATGGATTCCAAATCAAGGTGATTGGTCGGCTCGTCGAAGATCAGCACGTTCGGCTTTTGCAGCATCAGCTTGCAGAACAGCAGCCGCGCCGCCTCGCCGCCGGAGAGCACGTCGGTCTTCTTGTTGCCGTCTTCCTTTTGAAACAGCATCTGTCCCAGCAGCCCGCGAATTTCTTCATACGCCGCGCCCGGCTCCCACTGATGCAGCCAGTCGGAAACCGTCATGCCCGGCTGGATCAGCGCCTTGTGGTCCTGCGCGAAGTATCCGATAGACGCCTCGTGCCCCCAGACCACATTGCCGTCGTCGATGAGCGGCCCGTCGTAGCCGCTGGTTTTGCGCAGCTCGGCTTCCGGTGTGGTCGGTGAATTCGCCAAGATGGCATTCAGCAGCGTGGTCTTCCCTGCTCCGTTGCGGCCCATCAGCGCGATCTTTTCGCCGCGATTGACGTTGGCCGTGAATGCGCGCAGCACGTGGTTATCGCCATACGACTTGTCCACGCCGTGCAATTCGAGTACGTGCTTGCCCGAAGGCCGCTTCTGCTCGAACTTCAGGAACGGGCGTTGGATGTTCGACCGCGCCAGCTCACCCACCGCCAGGCGCTCCACTTCTTTGCGCCTCGACTGCACCTGGCTAGAACGCGTGCCCGCCGAGAAGCGCGCAATGAACTCGTTCAACTGCGCAATTTTTTTCTCGCGCTGCGCGTTCTGCCCTTCGATTTGCGAACGGATCTGCGTCTTGGCCAGCACCATCTCGTCGTACGAGCCGGTGTAAGTAATGATGGTTTCGTAATCGATGTCGGCGATGTGCGTGCAAATGCTGTTCAGGAAGTGGCGATCGTGCGAAATGACAATCAGCACGCCCTCATAATCGTTCAGAAATCCCTGCAGCCAGTGGATCGAGTCCAAATCCAAATGGTTCGTAGGCTCGTCGAGCAGCAACGCCTGCGGATGCCCGAACAACGCCTGCGCCAGCAGTACGCGAACTTTCTGTCCGCCCTGTAACTCGCTCATCGGACGCTCATGCAACTCGTCGGCAATATCCAAACCCTGCAGCAGAATCGCAGCATCAGCCTCAGCGGAGTAACCGTCCTCCTCGCCCACAATGCCTTCCAGCTCACCCAGCCGCATGCCGTCTTCGTCGGTAAACTCGGGCTTGGCATAGATGATGTCGCGCTCTTCCAGAGCGGCCCACAGGCGCTTGTTGCCCATCATTACGGTGTCGATGACGCGAAACGCGTCGAAGGCGAACTGGTCCTGATTCAACACGCCGAACTTCTTGGGACGAACCACGGACCCTTTCTGTGGATCGAGCTCTCCGGTCAGCAGCTTCATGAAGGTGGACTTGCCGGACCCATTGGGACCAGTAAGGCCGAAGCGCTTCCCGGGGGTAAACGCGGTGGACACATCTTCGAACAACACTTTTGCGCCGTAGCGCATGGAGACTGCACTGACTGAAATCATGATTTGTTTGGGGACTGCGGGTATTCGCTAAAATGCGGGTCGCAGCGCTACATACTAGATTACCATTTTGCGATGAACGCTTCATGAATTCAGCGGAAATCGACCGCTCAAGCAAATTCCACCCCACCAATTCAGGGCATTTCAAATGGCGATTATGGTCCTTTCGCGTCCGATGGCAAGCAAAAGCCCCGCCGCAGCGGGGTTTGCAATAATTTCAACCCAAATCCGAACCAGCAAGTGCTACTGTTCGTCGGCTTCGTCCTCGGCACCCACGCTGACCACCCGCCACGTCTTGTCGGGGTTGATCGCCGTCATGGCCTTGGCGAGATCCGCGGTCTTGGGGCCCAGATCTTTCTCAAAGATCACGCCGTGCAGGTTGACTACGAACGTCATCACGCCTGAGTTGCGATACTCCGCCGGATAAGCCACAAAGGCGAAGCCCTCGGTCATGGCGCCGTCCTTGATGTAGCTCTTAGCCCCACCCGGAGCGTCCGGGCCCTGCGCGGTTAGCATGCGGAAGAAATATCCATGAAATGGATCCGTCTTCTTGCTGTAGCCCTCGGCAGTTGCGTACTTGAACGCCGGCCCGATCGGGCTCTGCGGTTCGCCCTCGGCGGTCGGCCAGAAGAGCCCATTCTGCTTGCCTTCGTCGCTGATGAACTTCTGCGCGTACTGGTGGACGGTGCTGCCATCGTGTAATCCATCAAAATACTCGTCCTGGGCGTCGGCCAGGGCCTTGGACACGCGGATGGCGGCGTACTCATTCTTTCCAATGCGCCGGAACAGCACCTCTTCCACGCCGGCCTTGCTGTCGAAATACCACTGCCCCGCAGCGTTCTTCTTCAGCGGGACCGGGAACGGCCAGTTCTCCGCGCCCATGAACAGCGTCTGGTCGCCATTGGTCTCGCGGCCCCAGCGATTCATGGCCTCATAATGCTGGGTGAAGTAGTCCGCATTCTTCTGGTCCTGCACTGGGTCGCCCGACGACAGGATGCGTGCCGACGACGCCCCCAGCACCGCCAACATGGCGGGTTTGTCACCTGATTTCACCGCGTCGTAGAGCGCCCTTGAGGCGTCGGATGGCGACGTAAACGTCTTCTGCCCGCTCTCCTGGGCCGGCGCAACCGCCAGCAGCGCCATTACCGCCAATGCGAACACCGCAACTTTAAGAATCCCCGTCTTCAACATGAGCCATCTCCATCGCAACAACTTGATTTTCAAACCTCCAACAACCACGTCACCGTCAGCTCTGGCCTATCTCTTGCGACCGCCGCCGCCCGCTGGACGCCCAGCTGGAGCCTGGCGCGCACCACCACCGCCGGCTCCCATGCTCTGTCGGCCACGCGAGGCATCCGCCCGAGCCGTGCCGCCCTGCTTGTATCCGCCCATAGCGCTGGTGTTGGTGGCCTGTGGCTTTCCACCGAAACCCCGGTCCGCCGCAGCCTTGTTATTGTTGGGCCGATTGTTGTTGTTTCCCGCGTTTGGCCGGTTGCCGTTGTTGTTGTTTCCCAAGTTGGGGTGGTTGTTGTTGCCATTGTTGCCGGGACGGTTGTTGCTGTTGTTGTTGTTCCCTGGACGGTTCTTGTTGTTGCTTCCGATATTCACGTCGCCGTTGACGTTGACCTTATTACCATTGCCGCGCCCACTGTTGTTGTTCCCACTCCACGCCTGCTTATTGTTGGGGCGGTTGTAATTGCCATTGTTCCCGGGACGGTTGTTGTTCCAGTTGTTGTTGTAATGCGGGTTGTTCTGGTATCGGTTGTTGCCGTAGAAGGTGTTACTGCGCGAAACGTAGATGTTGTTCTGGTACATCACGTTTCCGCCGTGCCAGTTGCAACCCCAACCACCGCCGTAATAACCCCAGCCGCAGCAGCTGTTGTTCATCGACGCGCCGATTGCCATTCCGACTCCGAATGTAATCAGGCCTGTCGTCACCACCGCAGCGGTGCTGTAGCCCGGCGGGTTGTAGGGCGTTCCGTACACCACGGTCGGGTTGTACTGCGGAACGTACACCACCTGAGGATTAGCCGGCTGGATCACGATGGTCTGCGCGTTCTCCTGCACGACCTTGATTTCCTTGGTCGTATTGAGGTTCCCAGCGGCTTTCGCTTCCTGGCGCAATTTCTGAATCGACGCCATCACGTCTTTTTGCTGGTTGAACGCCGCGTCACCCAGTGCGGAGGTCCACGCCAGATTTTTCGCCATCTGGTCCAGTACCGTCGGGAACTGGGTCAACGCTTTCACGCTGGGGTCCCACGGCTGCTTGTCCGCCGCTTCCATCAGAGCTTGATCTTTCAGGCCGCTGCTGTTCACCCAGTTACTGGCGGCAGTAACCTGGTCGGGGTAGGTAGCTGCGCCCAGGATCTGCGCGATCAACTGGTCCGGGTACAGCGCTATGGGCGACACAATCGCGTCGATGTCGGATGAGGATAAGGGCGCCTGGTCCGCCTCCTGGTACGGAGGCTCGTACATGGGCATGGCAACCAGATTCGCACTGGTGGCTAGCAGGACGGCGCCGCTCAATACGGCAGCCAGGACTTCTCTCAGGATCTTCATGGTACGCTCTCCATTTCGCTTCACAGTCCGAACCGGGGGGCAGGATATGGGAAGTCGCTCGACTTACGCCTGGACTCTCCCTGAACAGATTGGCTGGCTTGCATCGCAACCACGCGCTCTGGTCGAATCGCGATGCCAATCTCGTCTGCGAATAAGCCAACACTCTCGCGGGATGCTCCCCATAATACTACTAGCGTCAGCGGCAGGCAAAGGCGAGTGATTGCAGTCGGACCGATGTATTCTCTAGGGAAGCTCTGAAGCAGCAGTCGAAGGGAAGAACTGGCCTTTAGGCCGGCGTCAAGCTTGACCCCGATGGCAGAGTGGGCCTCGAGAGTCTGCCCTGAGGGAAGTCGAAGATCCGGCGTAAAAGCCGTCGGTTGTGTCAAGAGGACTTCAGTCCGCTCGGGTCTTGCATTTCGAACTTTCTCAGCGACTGTTTGGCCCTTGAGCAAATTACTCCGTTCGTAGGAGCCACCGTTTGACAGAACGTCTGTACTATACCGACTCGTCGCTGCTCGAATTTGAAGCGACCATATCGAGCGTGGATCGACGGGACTCCCACGTCCTTGTGTCTCTGGATCGCTCCGCCTTCTACCCCACCAGCGGCGGCCAGAGTTTCGATACCGGATCGCTCGAATGCCTCGGAAACGCTGGCCACCTGCGGATCACGCAAGTTGACGAGGACGAACCCACTGGCGAGATCCTACATGTGGTCGACAATGCGCCGGATTGGCTGCGTGTTGGCGAGCGGGTTCGCGGCCTCATTGACGCTGACCGCCGTCGCGATCACATGCAGCAGCACTCCGGACAACATGTACTGTCCGCCGCTTTCGAGAGGCTCTACAGCTTCCCCACCGTCTCCTTTCACATGGGCGACGACCTCTGCACCCTTGATCTCGCCGCCGAGGCGATCAATGCCAGGCAACTGGAGTCGGCCGAAAGACTGGCGAACCAGATCATCGCCGAGGATCGTCCGGTTGAGATTCGCTTCGCCACTCCCGAGGAAGCGCGAGGCATGGGGATTCGCAAGATTCCGCCCGCTGTTCGGGAAAAACTGCGCCTCATCGACATACGCGAGTTCGATCTGAATGCCTGCGGTGGCACCCACGTCCGCAGCACCGGACAAATCGGCGCGATTCTTCTGCGTAAGACCGAGAAGGTGAAACAAGGCGTGCGCGTGGAGTTTGTCTGCGGTCTTCGCGCTGTTAGCACCGCCCGCCGCGACTTCCACGCCCTCACCGACGCCGCCGCGATCTTCTCAACCCAGTTGTCAGAGGTGCCTCAACAGGTGCGCAAGTCGCTCGATGAAATCAAGGCCGCACAGAAAGCGCAGCACCACCTGCTGGAAGAAGTCGCTGAGTTGCAAGCCGCGAATCTTCTTCGAAGTGCCGAAGAGCGTGCTCTAGGCAGCGGTCAAAAACTGATCGTGCAATTTTTTCCTGATCGCGATCTCAGCTTCATCAAGATGCTCGCCCAAAAGCTCACCCGCTTGGACAAAGCCGCGGTTCTGCTGGGCTGTGGTGGCACACAACCCTCTCTGATCTTCGCGCAAACTTCTGGTCTGCCCAACGACATGGGAGCCCTCATGAAGGAGACCTTGCAGAAGCTCGGAACTCGCGGCGGCGGAAATCGCGATATGGCACAGGGTGGAGCACCCGACGCCGTCAGCGCGGAACAAGCTCTCCTCCAAGCCGCCAGCACGATAGGATAGGGACACCAGCGCACTGCGCTTGACAGGCCAACTGTGGACTCGCGTCTCATTCTCGTTACCGTCCTGATCCGTCTCGGCGTGGCCGCGGCGATCAGCAGCGTGCTGGTGCGCGCCCGCCGCTTCCGCGTTCTGCTCTTCCGCGAGGAACGCAACTTGGGCGAGAAAATCGAAATCGTTCTGATCATCGGCATCCCGATTGCGCTCGGTGTCCTGGTGCGCGGCTGGGTCCGCAACTTCTATGCTGCCGACATCTCCTTCGAAGGCGCAATCTTGATGGGCGTGATCGGCGGGCGCTTCGTCGGCACCGCTGGTGGCATTCTGGTCTCGCTGCCCGCGCTGCTGCTCGGCGAATGGCTCGCGCTCCCCATGAACATTCTGGCGGGTGCGCTGGCTGGCCTGCTGCGCCACGTTGCTCCCGAGCGCGAGGCCGTCTGGTCGTTCTCCCCGCTCTTCGACCTGAGCATCTACCACTGGATTCGCCGCAGCATTCGTAAGTCGCTGATCGATTGGCAGACTTCCTTCCTCCTGCTCATTCTCGCCCTTGAGTTCGTTCGCATTCAGTTGCATCGCGCCTTCCCACGCCGCATCTTCGCGCTGGACAGCGACAACTGGCTGGTGGAACTCGCCGTCTATGCCGGTACTGTAATGGCGGTGGCGATTGCCCTCAAAGTTCTGAACAACGTGCGCATTGAAATGAAACTCGAGCAGCAGGAGCGGCTGCTGCTGCAGACGCGCATGGAGGCCCTGCAAAGCCAGATCAATCCCCACTTCCTGTTTAACACCTTGAATTCGGTGTCATCGCTGGTGCGCCGCGATCCCGACTCTGCCCGCGAAATGATCGTCAAGCTCAGCAACATCCTCCGGCGGCTGCTGCGAAAGGGTGACTCGTTCGTTCCCTTGCGCGAGGAGGTGGAGTTTGTCGATGACTACCTCGACATCGAAGTGGTACGCTTCGGGCGGGAAAAGCTCAAGGTGGTCAAGGAACTCGACCCCACGTCACTCGACCACCTCGTACCCAGCATGATTCTGCAGCCCCTGGTCGAGAATGCGATCAAGCACGGTCTCGCCGACAAGCTCGAAGGCGGCAGCATTTACCTTCGCAGCCGGTCTGTTGACAGTCGTATCGTGATCGAAGTTGAGGATGACGGGGTGGGCATGCCGGTCTCGGGGACCAGCAGTTCCTCGGGTACCGGCATCGGCATGGTCAATATCTCAGAGCGCCTGCAGGTCGTATACGGCGACGCCGCTGAGATCACCATCGAAAGCCAGCCCGACCACGGCACTCTGGTGCGTCTTGTGCTCCCGATTTTGCTGGCCGAGGACATGGGGGGCTCGGTCGCAGGTGCGCTTTACGAAGCCCGCTCCAGCACCTCGCGATAGTAATCCTCGTACATGGGAATAATCTTGCTGGCGCAAAAGCGCGCTTGGGCGCTGGCGCGCGCCGAGACCCCCATGTCCTCCAGTCTCTCCTGATCGGACAGCAACTCGATGGCGTACTTCGCCATGGCCTCCACATCCCCAACCTCGGCGAGGAATCCGGTTTTGCCGTGCTGGATCACTTCGGGAACTCCGCCGGCATTCGTGGATATGGGCACTACCTGGCATGCCATCGCCTCCAGCGCCGCCAATCCGAAAGACTCCAGTTCGCTGGGCATCAGCATCACATCCGCGAGCGGGAGCTTTTCGTAGATACCGTCCTGCTTGCCCAGGAATTCGATTTTCCCGTGGATTCCCTTCTCGACCGCGAGCCACTCGGCGCGCGATCGCTCCGGGCCATCACCGATCATGATCAGTCGCGCCGGCATCTGTTTCTGCACCCGATCGAAAATCTCAATGACATCTGGAATGCGTTTCACTGGACGGAAATTCGACAAGTGCACCACTATCTTTTCGTCCGGCTTGGCCCAGTCCGACCGGTGCTTCATGATCTCGGGCGTGCGGTGATACATGTCGCAATTCACAAAGTTCGGAATTACCCGTATCGGTGTAGCCACCTCAAAAACTTCAACTGTCCGCTGAGCCAGATACTGCGAGATCGCAGTCACTCCATCACTCTGATCGATGGAGAACCTCGTGATCGGCAGGTACGACGGATCGGCCCCGACCAGCGTGATATCGGTCCCGTGCAGCGTGGTGACATAGGGAAGTTTGCGAGGCTTGCGTTTGTGGTCGCACGCCAGCATCTGCCGCGCCAGCATTGCGCTCACCGAATGTGGAATCGCATAGTGTACGTGCAGCAAATCGAGATCGTAGATCTCCGCCACCTCGGCCATGCGCGTGGCCAGGGCCAGGTCGTACGGAGGATATTCGAACAGCGGATAACGCGAGACTTCCACCTCGTGATAGTGGATGTTGGGCCGCGTCTCGGTCAGTCGGATGGGCTGGGAATACGAGATGAAATGCACCTCGTGGCCACGCTGGGCCAACTCCAACCCAAGTTCTGTCGCTACGATTCCGCTCCCGCCATAAGTGGGATAACACGTAATTCCAATTTTCATCAGGAAAGGCTCTCAACCATTGTGTCTTATCGCGCGGGATTGCGATAGCTCGCGCGGCGCACCGTTACGTTTATAGCTCCAGCCATTGGATGGGTCTGGCGAAATAGAGATTCACATGTCCGGCTTTCAGACTTGTTATCAGCATTCAGATTTGTCATCACGAGGTCGCCGTTGCGACCGAGGGATCTGCTCTTCGTTCTCACCGTCATCCTGAGCGAAGTGAGGTCGCCACGCGAGAATCACATTCTTCGCGCACGTCTCACACGGACACAAAAAACGCCCGCCGAAGCGGGCGTCCAAACAGTAACGAATCGGAATTCATCCCAGGTTCAACGCCCGCTTGAACGATCCCTTATCGTTCTTGATCTTTTCCTGCAGCATCATGATGGCGTAAATCAGCTGCTCGGGACGCGGCGGGCACCCCGGAACATACACATCCACGGGTATCCACTGGTTCACGCCCTGCACCAGCGCGTAGTTGTTGAACACGCCGCCCGAGGTCGCGCACGCGCCCATGGAAATGACCCACTTGGGCTCGGGCATCTGCTCGTAAAGCTCGCGAATTACCGGGGCCATCTTCTGCGACACACGTCCCGCAATGATCATCAGGTCTGACTGGCGTGGCGAAGGACGAAACACTTCCGCGCCAAAGCGCGCGATGTCGAAACGCGACGCGCCCATCGACATCATCTCGATGGCGCAACAGGCCAGGCCAAACGTCATCGGCCAGATCGAGTTCTTCCGTACCCAGTTCACGACGCTGTCGAGCGAAGCCAGGATGACGCCCTCATGCTGCTGCTCGCCAAAGGTCGCGCGCAAAACCTGTGCGCGTTCTTCCTCGGCCCCCGCCAGGTTGCCGAACCGCTCGGCTCCCGTCTCCGGGTTCTCGAATTTGGGAATACGCGTTCCAGAATTCATCGCTTCATTATACCCATTCTTTTCGATGCGCCGCCCGAGACAAAAGAAGCGCCATTCCAACTGTGAAGGCTGATCGCTACGGCACCACAACCACCTTCCCAAACTGCCCCCCGCCGGCCAGATACTCGTGGGCGGCCCGCATCTCGCTGAGAGGAAACGTGCGGTCCACCACTGGCTTCAGCTTGCCGGCGAACACATGTTTCAACACCTCGTCCAACTCTCCCATGGAACCCATGTAGCTGCCGTGAAACGACAACTGCCGCGCAAACAACACCCGCAGATCGAGCGCTGCGTCGAAACCCGTCGTCGCGCCGCAGGTCACCAGCGTCCCGCCGTACTTCAGAGACTTGATGCTGTCCGCCCAGGTGTCTAGGCCCACGTGCTCGAACACGATATCGACCCCGCGCTTGCTTGTGATCCTCTTCACTTCTTCGGCGATCTTCTGCTTGTAATGATCGATGGTGTGATCGGCCCCCAGTTCGCGAGCTCTCGCCAGTTTGCGCTCGTCCCCAGCGGTCGCGATCACGTCCGCCCCCATCATCTTGCAGATCTGGATGGCCGCGCTCCCCACGCCTGAGCCCGCGCCCAAGACCAGCACAGTCTGCCCCGCCCGCAGCCGCGCGTTGCCCACTAGCATGTGCCAAGCCGTTAGAAAAACCAGCGGCACCGAAGCCGCCTCCACGTAGCCGAGTGTGTCAGGAATGGGAATCACGTTCACCCTCGGCACCGCGATGAGTTCGCAGTTCCCGCCTTCGGCGTTATTGCCCAGCACTGCGAATTTCGGACAGAAGTTCTGCCGTCCGCTGTTGCACTGCTCGCAATGTCCACAGAACAGCATGGGTGACAACAGAACTCGCATGCCGGGCTTCAGATCGCTGATGTACTCGCCGCACTCCATCACTTCGCCCGCGATGTCGCTGCCCAGAATGTGCGGCAGCTTGACCCCGGGAAGTCCCTTGCGCACCCAGAGGTCAAGGTGATTCAGTGCACAAGCGCGAATACGAACCAGCACATGGTCCTTTCGCAACTCGGGGTGCGGCACGTCTTCGAACTTCAGAACTTCCGGACCGCCGAACTCATGAATGCGAACTGCTTTCACGGCACCATCTCCTTGACTCAAAGTTACCGCTTCGTCAGAGTCTCTTCTAGGCTAACTTGGCTTCGTTTTTGCGGGTCATCGGGAGCGACGATTTCCATCTCAACGCTTCGGCCATCTCTGAAAATAAACGTGATGAATTTAGATGACGCGTTGGCCGCCTCCTTTGCCCCGGTCTGGAGAACAATAGGCGCTCCTCCTACATGTGCATCCTGTGACAACGACCGGTAGAGTGAAAGGGAGAAGCTGATCGCTTCTGGGTCTTGGGAAAAGGCTCCCTCGCGCTCGACTCCTTCCACTTCCTCGTCGCGAAACCAAATTGTCCCTAGAATGTCGGTTTGATCTTTGTCCCAAACGAAATAGCTCTTGACTCTTGCGTCACGAAGATCACTTCCGCCGGTAATAGAGCGGCAATTCCCCAGCTTTTTGATCGCCTCTTGCTGCGCCATCCCAGGTGCGAAGGGCTCGCCTCCTAATACGATTTTTGGGGTCGTTTGCTGGGCCAACAGTCCATGAACGAAACGCAGTACCACCAAAACCAATAGAAAATTGCTGAGCACGATATTTCGACTAATCAGAGGCCTGCTGTCCATAAGCTCCTTTCATGAGAACTAGAGTCATACGCCATTTTGTTAAAATACTCGCCCTCTATACGGACTTCTGACTTCCCATCTCCGCGCCTTAACAATTAGACCACCGCCAGCCACGGACATCTGCGAGCAAATCGTCTACCGCCGCCGCAGCCAAGCGCCGCTCAATTGCTACAACGCGCCCAGCCACTTCACCGGCAAACGTGAAGCTAACGCATTTGCCAGCTTTTCATCGGCGGTTACCAACTGTCCGCCGATTTCGAGCGTCAAGGCCACGTAAAAGCTGGCATACGCGGACCTGTCGTATGTGACTGCTATGCCAAAGGATTGTTCAACCAAACCCTCGCAGGAAATTGTGGGAAGATTTCGCTGTTTCAGCTTGCTCAAGCTCGATTCCGCAGACTCGCGGGTACATCGTCCCACCCGGACTGCCTTCCAAAGAATGTTGCCCATCTCCGCCCAGAATAGATCGGGCACTACAAAACGGACCGTGCCGTCAGTCTGCCGACGGAGAAGCTCGTTGGCTTCGGCGACCAAAGTTTCCTGCACTGCCGGAAGACACCACTTCGCGGCCACGCTGGCATCAATCACGTAGTCCATCAGCGTAATCGATCCTCACGCTGCATCTCTTCCGTCGAAGGAAACGGCCCCTTGCCTGGGGGCGTCGCGGACTGCAGACGCTTCACGCGGCGAAGAAACTCGCGGCGCGCCTTCAGTTCCCGCGCCGTGGGGAAGTTCTGCTCCAACACCGCCAGGACCTCCGCCGCAATTGACTTGCGCCTCGCCTTCGCCTTGCCGCGAATGGCATCATAGAGTTCGTCGGGTACATTTTCGATGTATAGGGTAGCCATAGGAAAAGTATAGGACAGTCCTAGGCGTGGAGCAAGCATGATCTGCCGCCCGGAAGTCCGCCATCCTCACCCAGTTGCATCTATAATCGGTGCATTCGCCCATGGACATCTACGAACAAATCGTCCAACTACACCGGGAGGGACGCCGCGGAGCCGTCGCCACCATCACCAACGTGCGCGGCTCGATTCCTTCGTTCCAAACCGCGAAGATGCTGGTGCGCGATGACGGCTCCATCGCCGGCACCATTGGCGGAGGCTGCGTCGAGGCAGAAGTTTGGCAGGCCGCGCGCGAGGTCATGGAAGAGGAGAAGCCGCGCACTCTCACCTTCAACCTCAATAACAATCCCAAGTACGACACCGGCCTTGTCTGTGGCGGCACCCTCGACATATTCATCGAACCCGTGCTCCCTCCCGCTTTGCTCTACATCTTCGGCGCCGGTCACGTTGCCTTCAACTTGTACAAGGTGGCAATGATCGCCGGCTTCGACGTCATTGTGGTCGACGACCGCGAAAGCTACGCCAACCGCGAGCGCTTCCCCGACGCGCGTGAGGTCATCGCCGCCGATTTCGATGGCGTTACCGGTCGCCTGCACGTACCCGAATCCGCCTACGTCGTGATCGTGACCCGCGGACATCGCGACGACATGCGTGTGCTGCGATGGGCCCTGAATCTGAACGCGCGCTACCTCGGCATGATCGGCTCCCAGCGCAAGACTATCTCGATTTACAAGGAGTTGGAGAAGGAAGGCATCTCGCCTGAAAAGTTCGCCAACGTCCACGCTCCCGTCGGACTCGAAATCGGCGCGGTGACGCCCGAAGAAATCGCTGTCGCCATTGTCGCCGAGATGATCGCCGTTCGCCGCCACGCGACGCCAAATGTGCCCAGCAAAGCCTACAACTATGCGGCCAGACACTCCTCGCCCGAAGACTCTCAGGACGCGGTGGAAGAAACAAGTACTGAAACGATTTGAAAGGGCACGGCTTCAGCCGTGCCGTAAATGCGGGAAATAGGTTGTGGGCTTCAGCCCCTGAGGTACCGGCTCCTCATCGACGGACTCTTCCGCAGCCGTCCGAGCTCCCCCCAACTGGCACGTCTCCCTCCCCTTCGGTATCATCTAGCCATGCCCCAGACCGCTGGCATCTGCGGAGTCATCCTCGCGGCTGGCGAATCGGCCCGCATGGGCCGCGACAAAGCGCTGCTGCCTTGGCCGCCGGTGGCGGAGGGTGCGCCCGCCGTCAACACGTTTCTGGGCGCGATGATCGACCTGTTGCAGCAGCACGCGGATCTGGTCATCGTGGTCGCGGGCAGAAATATCGCCGAACTGGAGCCCGTCGCCGACGCCCATGGCGCATTTACCGTCGTCAATCCTGCCCCAGAGAGAGGACAGTTCAGCTCCATCCAGGTCGGCTTGCGCGAGGTGCTCAACCGTGGACGCGATGCTGCGTTCTTGGTCCCGGTGGATCGTCCTCCCGTGCTGCCGGCAACAGTTCACGATCTCCGCACGGCGTTTCTCGCGGCGGATTCTGACGTCTGGGCCGTGGTGCCAGAAGTCTTGCAGGATGGCGCCCCTGTTCACGGACATCCCATTCTGATTGGCCGCGAGCTGATGGAGCAGTTTCTGCGTGCTCCCGCGACTGCTGTCGCCCGCGAAGTTGAGCACCGGCACCATAACCACATCCGATATCTGCGATTGGGAGATGCGCGGATCGCCGCCAACATCGACACCCCGGAAGATTATCTGCGGCTCATGCGGACAGAAATCATCCCCGCAAACACTACGTTTTGATTTCACTCGACATGCCCAATCTTGCCTCGGAATTCATTAAGTCAGTCATGGCCCTGAAGCCCGCCATCGCGGTCTTCGATTGCGACGGCACCCTTTGGAGCGGCGACTCCGGCCGCGACTTCTTCTATTGGGAGATCGAGCGCGGCGTGGTCACCCGTGAGGTCGCCGATGCCATGCTTGCACGTTACCGGCTTTACGAAGCGGGCGAGCTCGGCGAAGAGCCCATGTGCGCCGAAATGGTCACCATGCACCGCGGTCTGGCGATCGATGAACTGCATCAGGCGGCGGAAGAGTTTTTTGTCGAAGTCGTGGACTCCCGTATATTTCCGGAGATGCTGGAACTTACTCGTGCGCTGGCCGAACAGGGCTGTGAATTGTGGGCTGTGTCATCGACGAACAATTGGGTGGTGGAAGCCGGAGCGTCGCGTTTCCGCATCCCCCGCGAACGTGTTCTGGCGGCCACCGTGCACGTCGAAGCTGGCCGCGCCACTGACCGTATTCACCGCGTGCCCACCGGCGAGCTCAAGGCCGTGGCGATTCGCGAAGTGATCGGCAGGCCGGTGCATGGGGTTTTCGGTAACTCGGTGCACGATCACGCCATGTTGGAGATCGCGAGACATCCCTTCTGCATCAATCCCAATCCAGACCTGGAGCGGGCTGCCAGGCAGAATAACTGGCACATCTACTGGCCAACGGGGACCCGCTAGCGCAATCCCTGTAATGCGGATACCGAAATTGAAAGGGCACAGCTTTCGCTGTGCCGCAGAGGCCCTTTGATTGTGTCATTCCTTCACGTGGGCTTCAGCCCACGGGGAATCTGCTTTTACGATTCTTGCAGCAGCCTCTTCACCTGGATGCCCGCCTGCTACTTCGTTTTTGCCACGTACGTATGCAGGCTACTCTCCAGCTCGTCTTCCGTGACTGCGTCGAGGTCGATCCAACCTTCCACCGGCAAGGCATCAGCCGGCAACTGGTCGCGCCACACAGCGAACCGCAACCGGATGCGGCTGCCATACTGGGCACCGATCAGGTCAAACGGCACCCGCAACTCGAAGATCTCGCCGATTGCAACCTCGACTCCCCGTGTGCCGGTGTTTCCGTTGTTGGCCGCGTAGCTGGCGAGCTTGTTTCGTTCACTGCCGTTGCTCAGCACCCACTGCAGCAAGTTCTGTCCCTGGGCATCGACCACCAGGCGATAAGAATCGACTGGCGAGTTGCGCTCCTTGCCGTCGCGGCTCACCTCGAAGTTCACGATCAATTGATAAGGCCCGTCGGGCAGTGCTTTGTCAAAATCGAGCCGTCCGGAGACCGAGTCGGCGTCGAGTCCGGCATACACCGCGTCCAGTAGGAATTGCTTGCCATGCATCGCGCTGGTGCGCTGATCGGAGGTGTAGCTCGCCGCTCCCATCCATTCGAAGTAGCCGCTGACCGCACCGTCCACTTTGGCTCGCACGTACGCGGTCTGGGGATGGTGGCTCGGGCGCACGATTCCGCTGGCGATGGCCACCGTCAACTCCTCCGGGGGTACGCCTTCCAGGGCGGTGTACACGTTGGACAAATGCTTACGGTATAGCTCGTCGAAGTCGCGATCGTTGGCCGAATGGTGTTCCGGACCGTACCACCAGTTCCAGTCGCTGCCTTCGGCGATCAGCAACTCCTCCCACGCCAGCCTGCGTTGGGTGGCCGACACGCGGAAGGCGTGGCGGTCGTAATAGTCGCGCGCTTCGGAAAGAAGGTCCCACGCCTTATTGTCTTCGGGGGCCCCGATCCAAACATTGAAATTCGCATTGATCCACGACCCCGGCACCAACCGGTTCAGGCGGTTGAACTTTCCCTCGTCGTGCCGGGCGATGGCCTCGCTTACCGTCACGGCCTCGATCTGCGGATCGCGTTGCAACCCGTCGTAGAAGCGGCGCAGGAACTCCCGGCCCGATTCCGGATAGTATTCCCAGGCATTTTCGCCATCCAGGATGATGGACACTACAGCATCTCGACCGCGATCGAGAACTGGCCTCGCCGATTCTCGAATGCTGTGGATAAGGTGGCTCGCGGCATCCTGCGCCGGCATTCCCGAGTACACGAAACCGATCAAGTCCGAGAGGGTATGATCGCGGAAAATCATGTGCATCCGCGTATCGCCCTTCTCGTAGCGATGGATGTTATACAGTTGCTCGGCGCTGTCGCCGTGCAGCCGTCCGCCGCCATCGCGCGCAAAGTTGTAGCCGATGGTGCGGCCCAGTACTCCCTCGTCGGTCGCCATCCACTGGATGCCCTGCTTGTGCGCTAGCGCCAGCATTTCTTCCGAGACGCTTCCTTCCGACGGCCACAACCCCACCGGTCGCGCCCCGAAAGTCTTCTGGTGCGATTCGATGGCACGCTGAATCTGGTGGTTCGCGTCATCCGGCCGCCGGAAGCGGCGGCTAGGCAGCGGCAATCCTGGCGTCGACTCCGCCCCAGCGTTGGTGTCGCAGACCAGCGGCAAGATCGGGTGATAAAAGGGTGTCGTCGAAAGCTCGATCAGACCCTTCCCTGCCGCCTCGGTGTAGGCTGGTATCACATTTCCGAGGATCTCCCGCTGCTTGGCAATCATGGCCAGCTGATCCTCGCGATCGAAGTTCTCGGCCTTCTGGATGAGCGCCGCAACCTCCGGATCATCCAGAAAGTACTCGTCGAACCACGCCAGCTGAGACAACATTTGCAGGTCGGCATAGTCGCGAGTCACGAAGTACGATTCCGGCCCCTCCGGACGTTCCTTCGTCGCGCGATAGCGCTCCAATAACTCCCAATAGCGCGGGTAGCGTCCAATCATGTTCACCGGGTTCGCTTGGAAGAGGTACTGCAAAGCGAAGCGGCGCTCAGCGACCGTGAGCTCAATGGCTGGCTTGGAAACCAGGTCGAGAAACGGGTCGTGTGCCTCCCCGGATGCGTAATCGTGGATCTGCGCAACCAGCGATGGCACCACATTAAAGTTTTGATGGACGCTGGGAAACTCTTCCGCGAGTTTCACCATCCCGTAGTAGTCCTTCAGGGCGTGCATTCGCACCCAGGGAAGGCGATACTCGCCGGTTACCATGTCTTTGTAGAAAGGCTGGTGCATATGCCACAACAGCACCAACCGGATTTTCGGCCCGTTCTCGCTCATCGTTTCCTGATTTTGCGGATCAAGTGTAACAGGGGATTCACAGACTTTGAAACCTCGAACGTGGTGTGGCATGACACCTTGGTGGGAGAATTCAAATGCGGCCGTGTACCTACACGCAAAGGGGCTACCACAATCAGCCACTTACAGCGATTGGCCGAAGTTACGTCGGCGCCGGACATACATTACACTTACAGTTTGTGCGCATTCTGACCCGCTACATTCTGAAGGAAGTGAGCTCGCACGCTCTGCTCGGCGTGTTGCTGTTCACTTTCGTCATCTTCATGCGCGACCTCGGACGCCTGCTGGAGTTGGTTGTCCGCAATAGCGCTCCTTTCCCGAGCGTTGCCGAAATTTTCCTTTACACGCTTCCCACCACGTTCACCATCACGCTGCCCATGGGCGTGTTGGTCGGCATCCTGATTGGATTGAGCCGACTCGCCGCCGATAGCGAAGTCACCGCCATTCGCGCCAGTGGTATGGGCGCGGGGATGTTCGTTCGCGTCATCGCGATCTTTGCCATCGCTGCCTGGGCCCTGGGGATGATCAATAGCATCTATCTCGCACCACGATCGGCCACCGCGCTCAGCAATCTACAGGATCGCTTGAAGAGTTCGCAGGCCTCCTTCGAAATTCAGCCCCGCGTCTTCTACGAGGATTTCAAGGACCATGTCCTGTACGTGCAAGATGCCATACCGTCGAAAGGCCAGTCGTTATGGCGTGGCGTCTTTCTGGCCGACGTGAGCGATCCCGCCTCTCCCAAGATCACGTTGGCGGAGCGTGGCGCCCTGCTCAGCGAATCTCCCGAGAAAGTCCGCTTCCATCTCGAGGATGGGACCGAGCAGGAGTTGGTGCCCAAGGCGAAAGACCAGTACTCAATTACGACCTTTGAAAGTACCGACATTCCAATCGAGCTGCCTGCAACGTCGGATCATGGCCCGCGAGATTTGCTACCGGTCACCGAATTGAGTCTCCACGGCCTGCTGCGGAACGCCCAGCGCGAACGCATCGCCGGCGCATCGCTCGCCAAGATCGATCCGGTTTCCTCGTCGTACGATCTCCTCAAGGCGCGCTATTACGAGATTGAGTTGCATCGCCGGTTCGCGCTGCCGGCCGCCTGCCTCGTGCTGGCTCTGGTGGGAATTCCGCTCGGCCTCTCTGCCCGCAAAGGCGGAAGGAGCGCGGGTTTCGTTCTGACCATCGTGCTGGTTTTTGTCTATTACTTCTTTTCCCTGGTGGGGGTGTCTCTGGCCCGTCAGGGCAAGGTCGCGCCTTGGCTGGGAGTGTGGGCGGGCAACGGCTTCTTCCTCCTCTGCGGGCTTCTCCTCTTATGGCGGGTCGATCGTATGCCCCTCGACTTCAGCTTTTTCACTCCGGCGTGGAACTCGCTGCGAGCGTGGATGACCTCGATTGGCAAGCGCCTGCCGGGCTCGCGGGAAAGTCGTTGGAGGCGCAACCATGTTCGCCAACCCAGGAAACGCTTTAGTGCAAGGTTTCCCCTGATCCTCGACGAAATGATCTTGCGCGATTTCGCCCTCTACCTGGCGATGATTCTCACCACGTTTCTGCTGCTTGCGCTGGTGTTCACCTTCTTCGAGTTGCTGACCGACATCGTCCGCAACCGGGTTTCGTTCATCCTGCTCGCCGAGTATCTGCTCAACCTAAGCCCTTCGCTGATTTATCTGATGGCTCCCATGTCGGTCTTGCTGGCGGTTCTGATTACATTCAGCCTGCTGCAGAAGTCCAGCGAGCTGACGGCCATGAAGGCAACGGGCTTCAGCGTTTACCGCGCGACTGTTCCGGTCATCATTTTGTCTGGAATTTTCGCCGTCGGTCTGTTCGTATTCGATCAGGCCTACATCCCGCACACCAACAAGCGCCAGGAGATCTTGCGCAACCAGATTAAGGGCCGGCCTCCGCAGACTTATCTGCAAGCTGACCGCAAATGGATTTTTGGCGAGAGCAATCAGATTTACTACTACCAGGTGTTCGATCCCGACGTTGACCGCTTCGGCGGGATAACGGTTTTCGAGTTTGATCCAGCCACCTTCCAACTGACCCGGCGCATCCACGCCGACGGCGCTCACTGGGAACCCACACTGAAGAAGTGGGTATTTGAAAATGGCTGGGTGCGTTCGCTCAACGGGCCTTCCATTCAGGAATTCCGCACCTTCGACGTCTCCACATTCAAGGTACTCGCCGAAGATCCCAGCTACTTCAAGAAAGAAGTGCGGCAGTCGTCGGAAATGGATTACGAGCAGCTCCGCAATTACATCCAGGACTTGCAGCAAAGCGGTTTCGACACCGTCCGCCTGAAAGTGCAGTTGCAGAAGAAACTTGCCTTTCCGCTCATTACCCTGGTGATGGCCGTGTTGGCGATCCCGTTCTCGGCCCAGGGCCGCCGCGGCGGGGCCTTGGCCGGCGTGGCGATCGCGCTTGGTATTGCTGTCGTCTATTGGGTGACGGCGGGACTGTTCGAGGCCATGGGCAACGCCAACCAGTTACCCGCCATGCTGGCGGCTTGGGCTCCGGATGTAATCTTCGCCCTGGCAGGTGGCTACCTGCTGTTGCGCGTGCCGACGTAATGGAGACTGCCGGCGAATCTGTTCCAGGGCCCGGTCATCTAACTTGATTCGATAGGTTACTTTGCCCGAATGGCTGTCGGTTAGCACATGTTCAAGAACCTGCGCCCACTGTTTCCGTATCTCCGCAAATACCGGTCCACCTTCTGGATCGGTGCGCTGTGCGTGTTTTTCAACAACGGCGTTTGGATATTGTTCCCTCTGGTGATTCGCCGTGCTATTGACGACCTCAACCAGAGCGTCACCCGCCACAAGCTATTCACCTATTCGGCGCTGCTGCTCGCCGTTGCGGGAGTCAAGGCGATCTTCCAATATCTGACTCGCTGGATCCTGATCGGCGTTTCGCGCGAGATCGAATTCGATCTGCGCAACGATCTGTTCACCCACTTGGAGCGGCTCTCCTACAGCTACTACCAGCGCACCCGTACCGGCGACATCATGGCCCGCATGACCAACGACTTGAATGCCGTGCGCATGCTGGTTGGTCCGGGCATCATGTACACCGCCAACACCGTTGTGTTCACCATTGGAGCGCTCGTTTTCATGTTCAGCATCAGCCCCAGGCTGACCATCTTCGCCTTCGCACCATTGCCCATTGTGAGCATCGTGGTGCAGTATTTCGGGCGCAGGATCCACGAGCGCTTCGAGCGCATTCAGGCCATGTTTTCCGATATCTCCGCCCGCGCCCAGGAGAATTTTTCCGGCGCTCGCATCATCCGCGCCTACGTACAGGAAGAGGCGGAGATCGAGCTGTTCGAGCGCGAGAACCAGGAATACATCGCGCGCAGCCTCAAGCTGGTTCGTCTCATGGGAATGTTGTGGCCCACGCTCACCACACTGCTCGGAGTGGCTATTGTCATCGTGCTCTGGGTCGGAGGCATCGAGGTCATTCAGCACCGCATCACTGTGGGCAGCTTCGTGGCCTTCAACACCTACATGGTGCAACTGACCTGGCCCGTGATCGCGCTGGGATGGGTCATCAACATCTTCCAGCGCGGCACCGCCTCCGTCGGGCGCATCGAGTCGATCCTCGCCGAATCGCCTGAGATTACCGACGCAGGCGTACCCGCATCTGGTGCGCCGACAGACATCGCCGGTGAGATCGAGTTCCGCAATTTGAGTTTCCACTACGGTCAGACTTTGCAGGCCACGGAGCGGGGATCAGGGCGCAAGCATGGCGACGAAGACGTACTGAGAAGCGTCAACCTGAAGATTCCCGCCGGCACCAGTCTCGCCATCGTGGGTCCAACCGGCTCGGGTAAATCCACGCTGGTCTCGCTCATTCCGCGCATCTACGACGCCTCGCCTGGCTCGGTGCTCATCGATGGACGCCCGATACGCGAGTTCCCCGTCGAACTGCTTCGTAAGAACATTGGATTTGTGCCGCAGGAAACATTTCTCTTTAGCGACAGCATCCGCGAAAACATCGCGTTCGGAGCGCTGGACGCCACCGACGCCGAGGTTCGTCGCGTCGCTGAAGCTGCCAACATTGCCGATGACATCGAGAGTTTCCCCGAGGGATACAAGACCCTGGTTGGCGAACGCGGCCTGACTCTTTCCGGCGGACAGAAGCAGCGCACCGCCATCGCCCGCGCGCTGATCCGCAATCCCCGCATCCTGGTGCTCGATGACGCTCTCTCTAGCGTGGACACCCAGACCGAAGACCGCATCCTCAATCACCTGCGCGAAATCATGCAGGGCCGCACCACCATCTTCATCTCGCACCGCGTTTCCACCGTCCGCAACGCCGATCGCATCGCCGTGCTCCACGACGGTCACATCGTCGAATACGGCACTCACGACGAACTCATCGACCGCAACGGCTATTACACCGAGCTGTACAACAAGCAGTTGCTGGAAGAAGAACTGGAAACGGAGACGGTGTAGGCCCCACGCAGAAGCCATGCCACTTGTACACCGCGAGGGTTTATCCGCCTGCCGACAGATCGAGATTTGGGCTTTGTGTCCATCCTATTTTTCCGTTGGGAAGCTTAATGCGAAACCACCACGTCTGCCTTCCCAGCTTCGTCACTCTTGCCGAGCATCTGGTGCCTCCACAGCCTCCACCGTCAGGCTCAGTGATGAAGTCGGCGTTTGCTTCTTTGTACCAGCAACCCTCTACCCAGAAGTCGGCCCCGCCTTCTCCAACGCCGCCCTCAGGGCATCAATCGCCAACTGCGCGGCATGTCCCGAGGCCGATGGCAGTCCACCGATCTCCCGCACGATTGCCTCTCTTTGAATCGCTTCTGCTTCGGCGACAGTCTTACCCGCAACCATCTCGGTAATCAACGAACCGCACGCCATTGCAGGCACACATCCCTTGGCCAGAAATCGCACGGCATCGATGCGCCCGCCAACCAATCGGATTGACAGCTCCAAAATGTCGCCGCACGCCGGGTTCTCCACCCGCACCCGCGCGTCCGCACCTGCAAGTTCCCCTGCGTTACGAGGATGTTCGAAATGATCGAGCAATTGCGGCGAATACATTCTGCCTTGCAGAGTACCGCATCCTAGGATCACTACAAAACCAACGAGAGCTCCGTATAATCGACGTGCTCATGCCCTCGATCTACACTCCTCATCGCGTCGTCTGCCTGCAGCCCAGCGCCACTCTGACCCTGTGGAACCTCGGACTGCTGGATCGCGTTGTAGCCTGCACGAAATATTGTGTCGATGTATGTCCCGAGGCTACCAATGGTTCGCGCCTCATCGTCTCCGATTCGTGGACGGCGCAAGCCGAGCAGATTCGAGCAGCGAAGCCCGATCTCGTCCTCGCCTCGGTTCCCTATCAACTCGAAGCCGTGGGAGAAATCATGAAGGCGGGCGTGAGATTTTTGGCCCTGGCGCCACGCACCCTGGCCGACGTCTACGCCGACATCGTCGCTATCTCTGGCATCATGGGCGTCCCCGAGCGCGGCGAACAAGTTGTCTTAGGCATGCAGGCTGTGATCGAGGAGGTGCGCCTGCTTTGCATCACCACCGAACCGAAGCCTCGGGTCTTCTGCGAAGAGTGGGGCAAACCGATCATTGCTTCGCAGCCCTGGGTTGCCGAGTTGATCGAATTCGCCGGCGGCGTGTGTGTTGGCGATCCGGGAAAGACAGTGTCTGCCGAGGAGGTGGAACAAGCCCAACCGGATGTCCTGCTGACAGCTTGGTGCGGGGCGGGCGACCGTGTTCCACTGGAGAAGATTATCGAACAACGCAGCTGGCGTGACCTGCTAGCCGTGCGAGAACGGCGCCTGTTTTGCATCAGCGACGAGTTGCTCAATACTCCAGCAACCAGTTTGCTTGGCGGACTGCGCGCCATAGCATGGGCGCTGCATCCTGATCGCTTCCCACGACCATCTGGAATCAGGCAGCTCGGCGGACCTGTGATTAAATGAGGCTCATGCCCACGAACTATCAGACTCTGGCGGATGAACTCACCCATGTGGCCAACTCCGCCGACAGCGCGGAGCACCTGATGACCATGATCGTCGAGCGCCTGCAGGAACTGTTGGAGCACTACAACTGGGTCGGCTTCTACATGCTCGACCAAGGCGAAAATGGCGCCGAGCCCATGCTCGTCCTCGGCCCTTACGTAGGAGCGGAAACGCCTCACAAATGCATCCCGTTGCACCAGGGAATCTGCGGCGCGGCAGTTTCCTCCGCTCAAACCGTGGTCGTGGACGACGTGAACAACGACCCGCGCTATCTCGCTTGTTCGCTCGAAACCAAGTCCGAGATCGTCGCCCCGGTGTTCGTGAACGCCAAGGTGGTCGGCGAGTTGGATATCGACAGCCATCTGCCCGCCGCCTTCAAAGAAGACGACCGCCGACTGGTCGAGCACTGCGCGGGCCTCGTCGGACGATATCTGGAAACGGACTTATGATGGCTCTCCACCGCACAGCACCCGTGAAGACGAGGAGCGCATCTTGACCAAGCAAGTGGTGGCCGCCCTGATCGTGCGCGGTGACGAAATTCTCTGCTGCCAGCGGACCGAGCACCAGGCCCTCGCGCTGAAGTGGGAGTTTCCCGGCGGAAAAATCGAGGCAGGTGAAAACCCTCCCCAGGCGCTGCGCCGCGAACTCGACGAGGAGTTAGGGATTAAGGCAGAAATCGGCCGTGAGATCACGCGCATCCTGCATACCTATCAGAACGGCAACTCGGTCAATCTGCACTTCTTTGTCGTCGATCGCTACGAAAATGAATTGCAGAACCGGATTTTTCGCGAAGTCCGCTGGGTGAACCGTGGCGACCTTCCTGTTCTAGACTTCCTCGATGCCGACAAAGAATTGGTGCGCCGGCTCGCCGCCGGAGAACTGCTCTAGCTTCCCCCGCCACTGACGAACCACGCGATCGTAAGCCCGATCATGATGATCGTCGTTGCCCACGCAATCGCGTTGAACCATGTGCCATTCACATGTTTGCCCATCAACTCGCTTTTGTTCACCAGCAGCAGCATGAAGATCAGCACGAACGGTAGCACGATGCCGTTCACCACCTGCGACAATATGCTGATCCTCACCAGCGGAATATTCGGAACCAGGATCACGGCGCCACCCGCGATCAGCAACAGTGTGTAGAGCCAATAAAAGACCTTGGCCTCGCCGAATTTCTTTCCCACGCCCGATTCAAAGCCCAATCCTTCGCAAACCGTGTAAGCCGTTGAGATCGGCAGAATCGAAGCCGCGAACAGCGACGCATTGAACAATCCAGCCGCAAACAGGATGTAGGCAAACTCATTGGACAGCGGACGCAACGCCTGCGCTGCATCGGCGGCATCGCGTATCTGCCGCACGCCGTGCGCATACAGGGTCGCCGCACACGCCACCACGATGAACCAGGCGACGATGTCAGTGAACAGGCAGCCCAGAATCACGTCCCATCGCGAAGCCTTATATTCCCGGGCGGTAATTCCCTTCTCCACGATCGACGACTGCAGATAGAACTGCATCCACGGCGCAATCGTTGTTCCCACCACGGCAATGATCATGTAGATGTACGCGGAATTGTGAAATGCCGAGGCATGCGGAGGCTTGAACGTCGCAATGAACGCTTCCCTCCAGCTAGGGCCCGCCAGTACGCCTGCGATGATGTAGGCGAAATAGAAAAATGATGCCGCGAGAAACACCTTCTCCACGCTCTTGTAAGTCCCCTTCACCACCATCAACCAGACAATCAGTGCCGACACCGGAACACTGATGTATCGCGATATGTGGAACAGTTCCAGGCTGCTGGCGATGCCAGCAAACTCGGCGACCACGTTGCCAAAGTTCGTGATGATCAGGCCCAGCATCATAAAAAACGTGATGCGGAAGCCGTACTCTTCGCGGATCAGGTCGCTCAACCCCTTGCCGGTCACCGCGCCCATGCGCGCCGACATCTCCTGCACCACGACCAGGGCGATAGTCATCGGAATCATCACCCACAGCAGCAGGTACCCGAATTGCGCTCCCGCGGCGGAATAGGTATAGATCCCCCCGGCATCGTTATCGACGTTCGCCGTGATGAACCCCGGACCGATCACGGCCAGGAACATCAGCACGCGCATTCTAAAGATTTTCAGACGTCGCGTTTCGGACATGACACCGGAGCTTGGAGTGAGATGGTGAAGACGCTCCAGAATAACTGTCTGGGCTGAATTGCGCCAACTCCAGGATGAATATCGCGCGAATACGCGGGTGGGACCGCGACTACAGTTTGGCGCGCAGCATGTTGATCACGTCGTCAGCCGTGATCACGCCCGTCAGAACGCCTTCGTCATCGATCACTGGAAGGGTTAGCAGGTTGTACTTGTCAAACAGTTCAGCAACTTCTTTCTCGTCGGCTCCGGGATGGATGGTCGGCATGTGGCTCGAGCTCAGCATCATCAACGGAGTGTCATGTGTCGCCAGCGCAATCTTCGCCAGCGGAACCTGCCCCAGAAGTTTCTCGCGCTCCCCGATGATGTAGATCGTGCTCATGCTCTCCAGGCCACCTTCAAAGTTGCGCAACATCTCAATCGCATCCGACACCTTGGCGCCTGCCTTCAGCGCCATGTACTCGGTGGTCATGCGCCCCGCCGCCGTGTCCTCTTCGAAGGTCATCAACTCGGTGACCTCGGCGCGCTCCTCCGGCTGCATCTCGGTCAGAATCTCCTGCGACGCCTCCGGAGGCATATCACCCAACAGATCGGCAGCCGCGTCTGGATCCATCTCCTCGACAATGTCCGCCGCACGGTCCGAATCCAGCGAGCTGAGGATCGACACCTGCATCTTGGGATCGATCTCCTCCAGCGTCAGGGCGGCGACTTCTTCGTCCAGCGTCTCGAACACCGCCTCGCGCTCCGTGGGAGCCAGCTCTTCCACGATGTCGGCAATGTCCGCCGGATGCAGTTTCGCCAGGCGGTCGAGCGAAATCTTCAGCTTCACCCGCCGCGCTGGATCGGTCTCAATCAGGTCCACAAATTCCCACGGAATCATCCGCGGAGGAATCCGCTCCATCAGCGAGCGCAGCGCCACCCCCGGAACCACTCCCCGCAGCAGCCGCCGCATCGCCCCGCGCGCGCCCACATCCACCGCGGCGAGCTTGAGCACGATGTGGTCGTGGCCCAGCTCTTCATGGATATCGACGTCATTCACCCGCACGACTTTGCGGCCATACACGTCGATGATCTGCTGGTCGAGCAGGTCGCGCTCCAGTAGCAGCATTCCCTCGCCGCTCGCATACGGAGTCCAATCGGCGGCCATGCTGTCGGCACGCACGCCGCCATTCACCGACTCGACTGACTTGATCGCCAGCAGCCGTTCGCCCTGGCGCGTCTTCACCACGAATCCCGATATGCGATTGGGGTCTTCCTGCGGCAGGATCGCGACCTCGCGCACTTTTCCCACGGGCGAGGTGCCCGACGGGTCATACACAGGCGCGCCAATCAGGTCCGAAAGTGCAAGCGACGGCATCACTGCCAATATAGCGGAACCGCGGCCCGGAAATTCAGTTGTTTTGAGGGATCTGGATTGAGTTGCTTAGCTGCGCGACTCGTAAGAGTGAAGCGATTTGGATTGAACCGCGCGGCGGCGCAATTCGTGTGAGCCGCGGGCGTAAGCCCGCGGTCAGGCCCCCAAAAGAGATTTGTGAGCCGCCTTCAGCCGGCGACACCGTCTGGGTGCCCTATCCTTTGGGGGCCCCAACCTTGTCGCGCAGCGACAGGTTGGGATCTAACGCTGCCAGCGCAACTCGGTGCGTCCCGATGGGGTTCTCTATATAATGGACTGAGAACTTAAAATCCCATCTATGAGTTTCATGCCAACCGACAAGCCCACTGATCCCAATCTGCCCCCGTCCATCGGGACATATTTGCGACCAACCGAATCCGGCAGCCATCCTGCGCGCGGTGGCCGAGTCCGGCCGGTGTTCGCAAGATGGGTGAGAGACATCCTCATCTCACTGGCAGTGTCGGCGTTCTTCATCATCTTCCTCTACCAGCCGGTTAAAGTGGAGGGGACCAGCATGCTGCCGGCGCTCGAAGACCAGGAGCGGGTTTTCATCAACAAGTTTGTCTATCGTCTGGAACCCATTGAGCGCGGCGACGTCGTGGTATTCCGTTATCCGCGCGACACCTCGAAAAGTTACATCAAGCGGGTGATTGCCGTCGCGGGCGACCGCGTGAAAATCGAGGACGGCCTGGTATACGTAAATGATCGCCAGATCGTCGAAAGCTACGTTCCCCAGATGTACGAAGACGTTCGCTCGTTTGCCGAGGCCGTTGTGCCGCCGCATGCATACTTCGTGATGGGCGACCATCGCAACCTATCGAACGACAGTCGCGACTTCGGTCCGGTCGATGAGAGTTACATCTACGGCAAAGCAGTTTTTGGCTACTGGCCAGTAGCCAAGGTGGGCAAACTGAATTAAGTAGCCGTTACTGAAGCCCGCATTTGGATAGTACCGGCCTTCAGGCCGGTGTATCGGACATTGCAAATAACCGGGGCTTCAGCTCCAAGGTAACTGAAACGGAGTTGTCTAGAATCGACTGGGTCAAAACTGCGCCAATCGGAAGCATCCATGAAAGCAATCCCGCCAATTCTGCTGTGCGTTTTCGTGCTCGGCGCAACTTCTTTCGGCGCGGATCGCGATCCAAACGTACTCATGCATGCCGAGCTCGCATTCGCCAAAGCCACGGCCGAGCGTGGCGTCGATGGCTGGATGGAGTTCATGGCACCCAATGCGGTCGAGTTATCAGCAGAGCCGCTGGTTGGTCTCGACCAGATTCGCGCCGGCATGACCAAGCAGTTCAAGTTGCCGGGGTTCAAAATCACCTGGGAGCCCACCAAAGCGGAGTTTCTCGGACAAGGTAATGTCGGATACGCGGTCGGACGCTACGAGGTTCGCTTCACCGGCGACGACGGCAAGCCCCAAGTCAAACGCGGCAGCTATCTCACCACATGGCAGATGCAAAAAGATGGATCGTGGAAAGTTGTGTCTGATATCGGCAGCCCCGATCCGCCTGTGAATTAAGACGCAATTACTCCTCTTATGCTCCGCCGCGATACCTGATAAAATCGATAAAATCCACTCCCCGGAGATGCAATGCAGGCAATCCTTGCGCTGGAAGACGGACGCATCTTCCACGGCAAAGGCTTCGGCGCCCAAGGCGAATGTTACGGCGAAGTCGTTTTTAATACTTCCATCACCGGCTACCAGGAAATTTTCACCGACCCTTCCTACGCCGGGCAGATTGTAGTTCTCACCAATCCCCAGATCGGCAATTACGGCACCAACTCCGAAGACAACGAAGCCACCCGGCCCTACATCGAGGGCTTGATTGTCCGCGAATTCTCTCGCGTCAGTTCCAACTGGCGGTCGCAGGAGGTTGCCGAGGAGTATCTCGAGCGCTACAAGATTCCCGTGCTCGCCGAGATCGATACCCGCGCCCTCGTGCGCCACCTGCGCACCTATGGCGTCATGCGCGGCGTGATCTCGACCCTTGAGACCGATACCGACAAGCTCGTCGCCAAGGCCCGCTCGATCCCCAAGATGGACGGCACTGACCTGGCGAAGGAAGTGACGACTCCCCGCGTTTATAAGTGGGAGGAAGGCGTGCGTTCCTTTGAGCCGACGGAGGTGGTCGGAGTCAAAGACGACGCGCCCAAGTACAAAGTGGTCGCCTATGACTACGGCATCAAGCAGAATATTCTGCGCCGGCTGGTCGGCGAATCGTGCAGCGTTACCGTGGTCCCCGCATCCACCAGCGCAGAAGACGTGCTGGCGATGAAGCCGGATGGAGTGTTCCTGTCCAATGGCCCCGGCGATCCCGAACCTGTCACCTACGCGCAGCAAAGCATCCGCCGCATCATGGGAAAAGTCCCCATCTTCGGCATTTGTCTCGGTCATCAACTGATCGGCCTCGCGCTCGGCGGCAGGACCTATAAGCTGCGCTTCGGACATCACGGTGGCAATCATCCGGTGAAGCAGATGGCCACCGGCAAGATCGAGATCACGGCGCACAACCACAACTTCGCCGTCGATCCCGACTCGCTGAAGCAGAGCGAAGTAGATCTGACGCATATAGACTTGAACGACAACACGCTGGAAGGCTTGCGCCATCGTTCTCTGCCACTGTTCAGCGTGCAGTACCACCCGGAAGCGGCTCCCGGCCCCCACGACTCGCACTACCTCTTCAAAGATTTTGTGAAGATGATGGAGGAGTGGAAAGGGAGCAACACTTAATCCATGCCACGCCGCAACGACATCGCGAAAATTCTCATCCTCGGCTCCGGGCCCATCGTCATCGGCCAGTCCGCCGAATTCGACTACTCCGGCGCGCAGGCCTGCAAGGCGCTGAAGTCCGAAGGCTATGAGGTGGTGCTGGTGAACTCTAACCCGGCCACCATCATGACCGACCCCGAGATGGCCGACCGCACCTACATCGAGCCGCTCAATCGTACGTATCTCGAAGAGATCATCCGCATCGAAGCCGAAATGCTCGCCGAGAGTGGACGCCCCGGCATTTTTGCCGTTCTGCCCACGGTTGGCGGACAGACCGCGCTCAACCTCGCAGTCGAGTTGGCAGACAGCGGCGTACTTGAGAAATACGGCGCGCAGCTCATTGGAGCGCAGCTCGACGCCATCAAGAAGGGCGAAGACCGCCTACTCTTCAAAGACGCGATGACCAAGATTGGCCTCGAAGTCCCGAAGTCGTCGCTCGTTAATAATCTTCGCGATGGCCTCGACTTCAGTACCAAGATCGGATTTCCAGTAATTCTTCGTCCCTCCTTCACCTTGGGTGGTACTGGTGGCGGCATTGCCTACAACCGCGAAGAACTGCTCGAACTCCTGGCTCGCGGCCTCGACTTGTCACCTGTGCACGAAGTCCTGCTGGAAGAATCGGTACTTGGCTGGAAAGAATATGAACTGGAGTTGATGCGCGACCTCGCAGACAACGTCATCGTTATCTGCTCGATCGAGAACTTCGATCCCATGGGCGTGCACACTGGCGATTCCATCACGGTTGCGCCCGCGCAAACCCTCACCGATCGCGAATACCAGGCCATGCGCGACGCCGCCATCGCGGTGATTCGCGAGATTGGCGTCGAGACCGGCGGCTCCAACATCCAGTTCGCTGTCGATCCGCACAACGGACGCATGGTCGTCATCGAGATGAATCCGCGCGTCTCGCGTTCGTCAGCGCTAGCATCGAAGGCGACCGGGTTTCCAATCGCGAAGATCGCCGCGAAACTCGCGGTTGGCTACACGCTCGACGAGATCACCAACGACATCACGCGAAAGACGCCAGCCTGCTTCGAACCCACACTCGACTACGTAGTGGTGAAGATTCCCAAGTGGCAGTTCGAGAAGTTCCAAGGGGCCGACGAATCGCTCGGTCCGCAGATGAAGTCCGTCGGCGAGGTCATGGCCATCGGCCGCACCTTCAAGCAGGCATTGCTCAAGGCCGTACGCTCGCTTGAGACTGGTAAGCGCATCGGCTCCGAAAAAATCGAACCACGCATTCTCACCAAGCGCCTGGTCACGCCGCATCCCGAGCGCCTGCAGTACATTCGCTACGCGCTTTCGCAGGGAATGACCGTTCGCGAAATTGGGCAGATGACCAATATTGATCCCTGGTTCCTGCACCAGCTCAAGGAAATCTCCGACGAACAGGCGAACCTGCCAAAACTCTCCGCCCAGTCGATCAGTGCCGACCAGCTTCGCGATCTTAAGCGAGTAGGTTTCTCCGATGCCCGGCTATCCCAGGCGCTGCAAGTGGAGAACGGCAACGGTTCGCTGGAGTTCGTCCACCAGTTGCGTCGCAAGCACGGCATTCGCCCGGTGTATAAGCGCGTTGATACCTGCGCCGCCGAGTTCGAAAGCTTCACGCCGTACATGTACTCGACATACGAGGAAGAAGACGAGGCCACGCCCACCGACCGCAAGAAGGTGATCATCCTGGGCAGCGGGCCCAATCGCATCGGGCAGGGAATCGAGTTCGACTACTGCTGCTGCCACGCGGCCTTCGCTCTGCGCGACGACGGCTTCGAGACGATCATGGTCAACTGCAATCCCGAGACCGTCTCCACCGACTACGACACCAGCGATCGCCTCTACTTCGAACCGCTCACCTACGAAGACGTGATGGCCGTTTACGAGCACGAAGCGGCAGGCGGAGCGCCGGTCGGCGTCATCGTTCAGTTTGGGGGACAGACCCCCCTGAACCTCGCCCTGCCCCTGAAGGGTGCAGGCGTGCCGATCATTGGGACATCGCCGGAGAGCATCGATCTCGCCGAGGACCGCAAGCGTTTCGGCAAGTTGCTCGAAGAACTCGACATTCCGCAGCCTCCGGGTGCGACAGCCGCCAGCGTGGAAGAGGCGCTCGCCAACGCCAACCGGGTTGGCTATCCCGTGCTGGTGCGACCCTCCTATGTACTCGGCGGACGCGCCATGGTCATTGCCTACGACGACGAGTCGGTCACCCGTTACATGAAAGAGGCAGTGGAGTATTCGCACGAGCGGCCCGTCCTGATCGACCACTTCCTCGAATCGGCCACCGAAGTTGACGTAGATGCGCTCTCCGACGGGGAAGACGTCGTGATCGGCGGCATCATGCAGCACATCGAAGAAGCCGGAATCCACTCCGGCGATTCGTCGTGCGTGCTGCCCTCGGTTGATCTCTCACCAGAAGTCCTGGCAACAATTCGCGACTATACCTTCCGCCTTGCGCGTGCGCTGAAAGTTATCGGCCTGATGAACATTCAGTACGCCATTCAACGCGACAAGGTTTTCGTCATCGAGGTAAACCCGCGTGCCTCGCGCACCGTGCCCTACGTCTCAAAGGCCACCGGAGTTCCTCTCGCCAAGATTGCCGCCCGCCTCATGACCGGTCGCAAGCTGCGCGAATTCCTTCCCGAGAACGTCGAGCGCGGCACCGATCTCGACACTGGCAGCTTCTACTATGTGAAATCGCCGGTATTTCCGTGGGGCAAGTTCCCGGGCGTCGACACCGTGCTCGGGCCCGAGATGAAATCCACAGGCGAAGTCATGGGCGTGGCCGACACCTTTGGCGAAGCCTTCGCCAAGGCGCAGGCCGCCGCCGGCCAAGTTCTGCCGACCTCGGGGCGAGTCTTTATCAGTGCCAACGATCGCGACAAGCCCTTCGTGGCCGAAGTCGCGCAACGCTTCGTCGAACTCGGCTTCAGCCTCGTCGCAACGCACGGCACTGCGAAGATCCTCGAAGACGCCGGACTTCAAGTCGAGCGTGTGTACAAAGTCAAAGAAGGCCGTCCCAACGTGGTTGACCTCATCAAGGGCGAGCGTTTGCACCTGATCGTCAACACGCCGCACGGCATCGATCCCTGGTTCGACGAGAAGGCAATTCGCCGCGCGGCTGTGACCGCCCGCATCCCAACGATTACGACCCTGTCCGCGGCACGCGCAGCATGCGAAGGAATCGCAGCCCTGCAACGTGGAGACTTGAAGGTGTACGCGCTGCAACAACTGCACGCCGAGCGCGCAGCCGCCGCAAAATAAAAGGAAGTCATCATGCTTCTACACGGAATCTTTCCTCCCATCACCACTCCGTTCTACCCTGACGGCAAGATCTATCACCGCAAGCTCGAGCAGAACGTCGAGCACTATTCGCGTACGCCTACCGCGGGCATCGTGGTCCTCGGATCCACCGGAGAGGCCATCCTGCTCAGCGACGACGAGCGCCGCGAAGCCCTGAAGACCTCCCGCGATGCCGCCTCCAACGACAAGGTGCTCATCGCTGGCACCGGCGTCGAGTCCGCCATCGAGACCCTGCGCCTCAACGAATACGCCTACGACATCGGATACGACGTCGCCATGGTCCGCACCCCGCATTACTACAAAGGACAGATGGCCGACCCGCAAAACATGCTGGCTTTCTACCGTTTCGTGTGCGACCGCTCGCCCCTGCCCGTCATCATCTACAACTTCCCCCAGGCCACCGGGTACGACATCCCCGCCGAGCTGGTCATCGAACTGGCCGAACACCCCAACCTCATCGGCATCAAGGAGTCGTCCGGCTCCATCGAGAAGGTGCAGAAGATGGTCGAGGGCGCGCGCAACATTTTGCGGAAGGCCACCGTCACCGAGACCTTCGCCGCGGTCACCGGACGCATGCTGCAAGCCGCCGCCGCTCCCGCCAGCCACGCCGCCGCCAGCACTGATGGTGGCGCCCTGGTTTCCATCGGAGCCCCCGCCGCCAGCGCTCTTTCTGACAATGCCCCCGCCCCCAAGCCCTCGTCCGCCGCGGTCAAAGTCGTGGGCTCGCTCAAGACGCGCCAGAAAGAGGTGGGGTTCCAGGTGCTGGTAGGAGCGGCCCAGAAGCTCGCGCCCTCCCTCGATGTGGGAGCGGTAGGCGCCATCCTGGCCTTTGCCGACTGCGCTCCCACCGCGTGTTACGAGATCTACGCCGCCTGGAAAGAGGGAGACATGGCCCTCGCCCGCGAAAAGCAGGCCCGCATCGCCCAGGCTGCGCAACGCATTGTCGGAGAACTCAGCATCCCGGCCGTGAAGTACGCCATGGACTTCAACGGCCTCTACGGAGGCCCTCCCCGCTTGCCTTTGCTTCCCTTAACCGCCGATAAGAAGGCCGAGGTTGAGCAGTTGCTGGAGAACATTCGGAACTAGATTTTGGCAAATTTACTCTTACAGCCTTCCTTTGTTTTCATTGACTTAGGCTGAAATTGTCCGTATCTAATACATTCTATTAGTAGTTATAGCTATTGATGTCTGCCGTAAGGACTTAGATCGCCTGTGCGCGAGAAGCTATGCCGTCCCCGAGGGAATCGGATCGTTTTCTCGCGCTACCCAGCACTCCGCCTACGGCTGCGTGCTGGGCTATCATGTCCCCGCCCGCTCGGGGCTGTTTTTTGCGCCGTCGTATCGCCATCGCAACCCAAACCTTGGTTCTTGCACAGCTTGTGAAGCGCGGCTCTCCCTACGACTGCAAGTTGACGGCATACCGGGCGCAGCTCTACCCTCGCTTCGGCTCAGCTACGCCGATTCGACAAATCAATTAGGCGATGGATTTTGCCTCCAGCTGGGTCGCTGGCGCGCTTTCGGGAGCGCGAGCGGGTGGTTGCTTGGTTTCGAGCGGTTCGCGCCGCGCGCCCTGCGCGGTTGCTTTTTGGGCGGCGGCTTTTTCTGCTGCCAGCCTTTCTTGGATTAGCTTCTCGGCGGCGCGTTGGATGTTCTTAAACTTAGCTTCGGCGGCGTAGCGTGCGTAATTGGCACGGAAGAGCTTACGCTGCTTCTTGCGATCGGCATTGCGCTGATGCTCCTTGGCGCGACGCTCCCAGTCCTTGTAGCCCTGCGGGTTGTACAACTCGGTCAACTCGATGTCCTGGGGCGTGACCTCCCAAGCGGCATCGACTTCGGCGTTGTAATCGCGGACGTAGGGTGCGGGGATGTCGGGGAAGAGCGGCGCCCGGTCAAAAATCCCCACCCCAGCAACGGAAGCCGGGATCGAGGGGCACCCACCGTCCGGGCATAGTTTTTAGTACCTATGTCATAGGGTTCTGCGTGGTTCTGGCAAGATATTTTTCGGGATGTGCTTCACGATCAATATCCATGGTCCTTTGGACGCAGTTTGCGAAGGGCTCCAACTTTCGAAACTTGGACCCTGTTTGGTTCCGGCTGCGCCGGGTTAGGGTAGGAAGTGGGGAGGGGAGAGTCTGTGATCTAGAGGCTGCGAAGTTACGAAGGTGGGGGGTTGGTAACCAGACAAGCAGTTGCCAGTTGCCAGAAGAACAGTTTCAGGTTTCGAGTGTTCGGTGAATATCTCCCGATTGCCACACGCGAGCAACCGGTATCCCTCAAACAGTGGTTATCTCGATACGGAGGGGCGGGGTGTGATTCAGATCCATGGTCGCTGACACTGCTGCCAGGGAGGGGATGATGGCGTCGGCGTTGGAGAGCTCGTCCTGCGGGTAGGTGGTGGGGAGGGCGATGACGGTGGCTCCGGCGGCTTGGGCGGCGCGGATGCCGGAAGGGGCGTCCTCAAAGACCAGACAGGTGCGGGGATTGAAGCCGAGGGCGGCGGCTCCGGCGAGATAAGGCTGGGGATCGGGCTTGCCGCGGGTGATGTCGCTGGCGGTAATCATGGTGGGAGGGATGGGGAGTCCGACGGCGTGGAGTCGGGTGGTGGCGAGGCGGCGTCCGCCGGAAGTAACGATGGTGTAGCGGTCGGGCGGGAGGGCGGCGAGCAGGGCGCGCGCTCCGGGCAGGACCTCGAGGCCAGCGACGTCGGCGATCTCGGCTTGCTCGATGAGTTCGGCTTGGTGAGGGGCGTCGAGGTGGGGCGCGACCAGGCGGATGGTCTCGACGGTGGGGCGGCCGTGTCCGATGTGCACGACGTAGGCGGCGTCGAGGTGGTGCTGGTTGGCCCAGGCCGTCCAGATGCGGGAGCCGCAGGGAGTGGAGTCGACGAGGACTCCGTCGAGATCGAAGAGGATGGCGTTGACGTGGTAAGTGGGCACGTGGGTAGTTTCGCAGAGGCGGGAGCGGGGTGGGAAGGGGGCTAGATCCCAGTTGCGTTGGCAGCGTTCTCAATCCCGCTTTGGCGTTTTGGGGGCGGCGGCGTTGTCGGCTAGAATAACCGCCGAGGATCCAACCATGAAAAAGTCTGGCGTGCTGGTGTTGGTCGTTACGTTGGCCGTAATCGCGTTTGCCCAGGGTGATAGCGTTCCCGCGTTCAATTCGCGTCCCCCAATGCCGGGAGAGTTGTTGCCAATCATGCCGGCCGACCAGCGGGTAGGCGAGCAATTTAAGTACCCCTACCAGGTGCATGCCTATGATCTGGCCGCCAAGATTCCGGGAGTGATCCATCAACTCCCGTGCTATTGCTACTGTGAGCGCATCGGACACAAGAGCCTCCACACCTGCTTCGAATCCAACCACGGCGCACATTGCGGCATTTGCATGAAAGAGGTTTACTACGCCTACCAGGAAACCAAGTTGAAGAAGACCCCCGCCCAGATTCGCGCCGGGATCACCAAGGGGGAGTGGAAATCCATAAATCTCGAAGTTGCCGCGAACATGAATTAACGCCGCAGAGCACCTAGGCACTAGGTACTAGGCACTAGGTACAGTTGACGCCGCCGCGCGTAGCGGGTATAACTCAGCACACACAGCCTGTAACACTTGGGTTTTCCACAACCCTGCCGGGTTGCCTGCCGTTTACGACTCAAAGGACGTAACCAGATGAAGAAAAAAGAGGCAGAAAACGTTCAGGAAACAGACGCTAAGTCAAAAAGAAAAAATGACTTACCGTCATCCACCACGGGCCCTGATAGTCGAACCCGGACAGCTAAGCCCCTTAAGGTGGCTGACGACCCACGATTTTCACAGGCTGTGCAAAACTACGAGGCGGGCCTTAAGGCGCTGCAATCTCACAAGTACGACAAGGCGAAGGCGTGTTTTGAAAAGATCGTTGGCGGATCCAGCCCCGAGCTGGCCGATCGTGCATCGGTTCATCTCAACACCTGCAACCAACAGTTGAATCGCGACGCGGCCAAATTCAAGACTCCCGAAGAGCAATACGATTATGCCGTCTCGCTCATGAACCTAGGGGACTACATCCGAGCTCGAGAGGTCTTTGGCGACCTCTCCCAGAAGCATCCCAAATTGGACTTCGTCTGGTACGGCGCGGCTGCGCTCAACTGCCTGATGGGACATTTTCCGGATGCGATTACGGGGCTGAATGAGGCAATCCGGTTAAATCCCGCCAACCGCTTCCAGGCCCGTAACGATTCAGATTTCAGGAGCCTGGCGGACGATCCACGTTTTACTGAACTGCTATATCCTGATACCAGCGCGGAAGTGCCATCCGATTCACAAAAGTGGCATTTCTAGCAGCCTCCGATGTGGTCATGCAGAGTTCCCCCGATTCCGGCGAAGTGCGCCCAATAAAAGTCGTTGCCATGGGTGGAGGTACGGGACTCTCCACTCTGCTTCACGGACTGAAGCAGCACGTAATCCTGCCCGGCGAGGAGGCCTTCGACCGGGTGCTTCCCTTCATCTCCGATCTGTCGGCCATTGTGACGGTAAGTGACGACGGCGGCTCCAGCGGACGCCTGCGCAAGGAGCTAAACGTTCCGCCGCCGGGCGATATTCGCAATTGCATTGTTGCCCTGGCGGAGAAAGAAGCGCTGTTGTCGAGGCTCTTCCAATATCGCTTCAAGGCAGGGGAAGGACTGGAAGGTCACAGCTTTGGCAACCTGTTTCTCTCCGCGATGACTGACATCACGGGAGACTTCAGTGAAGCGGTGCGATACGCCGCTTCCATTCTTGCTACCCGCGGCCACATCTACCCGGCGACGACGAGCAATGCTCAACTTTACGCGATCATGGACGACGGCTCGGTGGTGCGGGGAGAAACCAACATCACGGCCAGCCAGCGACGCATCACCGAACTGCGAATGGCACCCGCGAATGCAAAACCCGCTGCTGCCGCCCTGCAAGCGATCGAGACGGCCGATTTGATCACCATCGGTCCGGGATCGCTGTTCACCAGCCTGGTGCCCAATCTGCTGGTACGCGATCTTTCCAAAGCGATCAAGAACTCCGGTGCTGCCAAGGTGTACGTCTGCAACCTGATGACACAGGCCAACGAAAGCCTGAACCTGACGGCATCGCAACACATACTTGCGATCTACAAGCACGCCCGGCACGAGTTTTTTGACTACGCCCTGGTCAACCAAACGCCTGCGTCTGCGACGCTGGTGGCGAAGTACTCCGAAAAGCAGCAGTCGCAAATCGTGGTGGATGCCGACCGCATCGAAGCTTTGGGAGTGAAACCAATCCTGGGCGACTATCTCACCGAGGAGATCGATGCCACCGAAGGTCTGATCGCGCGGCACGAAACGCACCACGTGGCGCATGACCTCTTGCGCCTTCTGCTGGAAGCCCGCGCAACTTCAGAGGTCGCTGCAAAACGCGAATCCTAAGCTTCTCTTGATACCCTGTAAGGTCATGATGAAACCGAAGTCCGACTCCGACGATTCTGCAAGGCAGAGCAAGTTTGAATTTGCCATTGCGATTCTGGCAGCAGGAAAAGGCACGCGACTGAAGTCTCGGCATCCCAAGGTGTTGCACCAGATTGCCGGCAAAACGCTGTTGGGCCACGTGGTCGCCGCGGCCAGCAAGATCGTTCCGCCAGAAAACATCTTAGCCATCATTGGGCATGAGGCGGAACGGGTGCGCGAGGCGCTGCAGTCCACCGGAATCGAATTTGTGCTACAGCGCGAGCAACGCGGAACGGGACATGCGCTGATGGCGGCGCGAGCAGCGCTGCAAGGGTTCAGGCATATTCTGGTGCTGTCTGGCGACGTGCCGCTCATCCGTCCCGAAACGATTGAGCGAGTGCGTAAATTTCACATCGACAACCAGGCGGCGATGACGATCCTCACCGCGGAACCCGCCGACCCGACCGGATACGGCCGGGTGTTTCGAAAATATAAGGACGCCAATCCCACCGACGAAGTCGATCGCATCGTGGAACAGAAGGCCCTGCGCAACCACGAGGGCGAGCAGCGCGAGATCAACTCCGGCATCTATGCCTTTGCGGCCGGCCCACTGTTTGCGCATATCGACCAGCTCACGACCGACAATCCTGCCGGGGAGTTTTACCTCACCGACATGGCGGGCGTGCTGGGCAAGGCTGGAAACAAGGTGCTCGCGCTGCGCGCCGAGGATTCCGATGAAGTCCTGGGGGTGAACACCCGCATGGAGTTGGCGGAGCTCGACGCCAAGCTACGGGCAAAAAAAACCCGCGCGTTGATGGAGGCGGGAACCACGATCTTCCGTCCGGAAACGTGCGACATCGATGCCGAGGTCGAGATCGGCACGGACACGGTGATTGAACCGTTCGTGCAAATTATCGGACAGACGAAGATAGGCGCGGACTGCCGCATTCGCTCCTACACCGTGATTACCAACTGCGAGATCGGCGACAAGGTGCTGATTCGCCCGGGCTGCATCATGGAAGACGCGATCGTCCGTGACGGCGCGCTGATTGGCCCGTACTCGCATCTCCGTCCAGGCAGTGATGTCGGGGAGGGGGCGCATGTCGGCAATTTCGTCGAGACCAAGAAGACGAAGCTGGGGAAGCGCTCCAAGGCAAACCACCTCTCATATCTCGGGGATGCCGCGATCGGCGAGGGCGTGAACATCGGCGCCGGCACCATCACCTGCAACTACGATGGCGTGAACAAGCACGAAACCGTGATCGAAGACGGAGTGTTCGTGGGGAGCGACTCGACGCTGGTGGCCCCGGTCACGATTGGGCAAGGAGCGTATATCGCAGCGGGATCGTGCATTACCGACGAAGTGCCTAGAGATGCACTCGCGCTCGGACGCAGCCGCCAGGTCAACAAACCGAATTGGGCAGCCGAGAAACGCGCAGAGATGAGGGGCAGCAAGAAGCCATGATTCGCTGGGCCCAGCGGCTCAAAACGCTGCTCCAATCCGCGGCTGCGTGATTGCGGCAAAGCTCTCCAGTTCGGCCTGACGGACTTGCAACGCTCTCAACTCCTCTTCAGCGAGCCTTTCGGCGCAGCCTGTGACTACCCGCGTTCCGTGCTCGACGAGTACCCGACGGAACTCCGGATCGGGGGTCGTTGCGGCGATGTCACCAAGAGCTCGCAGCAACCGCAAGCTGACGGCCACGTCCGTCTTCGAATACATGCGGATCTGCTCAAAGGCCGCCTGCAACAGGCGCTCGAAGTGGATCCATCGAATGCTGACGCGAACGACGCCGGGCGGATCGTAGAGCAACTCCTCCGGCGATTGTCGGGACACGAAGCGGATCAGAATGCGGCTCAACTGATCGATGCAGGTGATGGCGGTGGTGGGGTCGTTAACGGCGGGCGAGATCGCTTTCAACGCTACATCGACAATCTGCAGTACGCCAAATTCTACGTCCTGCTGTAACGTTCTGGTCGGGCCGATGTCGAACGCCGCTTGCAGGTCAGCGGTTGCTTCTGGGGGCAGTCGGTTCCCCTTTGAAACCATCATCAGCGGTACCCCCGCCGGAATGAAGTGCCCCACGCGCCGCAGAACGCGGATGCTGACGTGGTAGTGTTTCGAAAAGGCGACCAGGCGCCTGGTATCGATGAAGCGGATGTAGCCGGAATCATGGCTCGAAACAACAACCTCGCTTGGGTTGGGTCGGAGCGGTTCGGCATCGTTCATGCGGTGCAGATGGTGCGGCCGGGGCATCATCTCGTCGATCATGGCTTCCGTTTCTGCAGCGATCCGGTCAACGATGTGATTGACGCTGATGGCCTGCGAGATGTGGTGAATGAAAAAGAGCAGTAAGCCGACGCAGACCAGCGCCAGCACCATCGCGCCCAGGACGGTGGCCACGGGAGCGAAGGGATGAGGGAACGAACGCGCCGCCGGAAGTGCCGCCATGCAGTACGCAAAGGTGCCGAGGAAGATACCGAGCGTCCATTGTGTCACGCGGTCCCTGGAAAAACTTACAATGATTCGCGGGGAGAACTGCATCGAGGCAAGGGTGAGCGTCATCAGCAGGATGGCGAACACGATCGATACCACCGTCATGATCGAACCAGCGATGCACGCCAGAATGACCTGGGCAACTTGCGGGTCGGCGTGCGAGGGGAACAGGGTGGAGGGCACCCAGGCGCTGACAACCGGATACTCCTCTTCCAACCACGACAAGCATGCGCCTGCGCAACCCAGCGCCAGTGCGATGGTCAGCGGGCGAATCAAAAAACCGCCACGCAGGTTATACATAGCGTGGCGAAGCTGCAGCGGGAGGCTCTTGCTCACGGCTCTCTCCATCCAAGTGTAGTAGGTCAGACCTGCGCGTACAAAGAAGAAAGGGGAGACTGCCATCGAATCGCCGGCTCAGCAGAGGATCGCTGGGGGCCCGAAAGTAACGCCGCGCAACAAGACTCAAGGGAGGCTGGAAAGCCTGCCCTATTCTTCTCATTCTTCTCGGAGTTGACCCGGATCAGTCGATACCTGAACTACGACCTGGGTTGAATGGTCATCGAGGCTGTGGTGTGGAAGTTGACCACCGACTCTGCCGGAATGGTGAGTTCCTTGTTGCCGGTAAACGCCGCTCCCACCGTGCCAGCTCCGGCGCCAACCAAGGCACCGATGCCCGCGCCCTTGCCTCCGCCAGCGAGTCCTCCGATCAGAGCGCCTCCGCCTGCACCGCCACCGACCATGACGGCGGTGCGCTTGCCCTTGCCCTTTTGGGTAACCACATACTCATCGGTGCTGATGTTGCGCGAAACACCGTTGATATTGACCGACACCAGCCTGACGGCAATGATAGCTTCGCCCTTGAACCTGCCGGCAGATTTGGCCTCCGACACAACTCCCGTGACCGCTGCCCCAGCCGGGATCGCGACCTTGCCATTCACAGTGATGGCATTGACCAGGGTCCCATTAAAGGACTGCCCATCGGTGGAATCCTTGGACGAAAGCGCGCTGCCCATCCGGACAACTACGTTTCTCCCAGCGGGAATGACAATGGGCTGAGGAGGCGGAGGCGGCGGAGCCTGTTCAGCCACCGGGGCTGCTGCTGGCGGAGCCGCTGGCTCTGCTGCTGGAGTAGCTGCGGGAGCCTCACCAGGCGAAGCCGCGGGTGCAGCGGTTTGTCCGGGTGCGGCCTGGGTCTGAGGAGTTGCTGCTGGGGCCTGCTGAGCTGCCTGATCGGTCGCTGCAGGTGGGGCCTGGGCGGGCTGTTCTTTCTTGCTGCAGGCCGCGAGGCCCATCGCCAAAACTGCACCAAGCAATACTGCTAAAAACCTAGAACGCATGAACATCTCCTTTTTCTCTGAACGCTGGACGGAATTCAATCCAGTTACCGCAGGTGAATGAGCACATTTGATGAAGCGCTTAACCGCTCGTAACAGCCTACCAGCGGTCTGAATGCTCCAAAAGTGAAAAATCGCTCCGTGGGCGGACATTTCTGTGCCTGCCACGCAACGAGAGCGTGTCTCAAAAACCTGGTGCAATCACGCCGAGCCTGAAGGCCTCTTGGGGGAATAGCAACCTCAGCGGGCCTGATGGCCCTCGCTCCCACCAAAAACCGTCGCCAAGCGCTTTTGCGACAAGTTCTGACAATATTGTAGCTCTACTGCATCATGAGCAGCTCAACTCAGCCCTTGGCAGTCACTCCGACAGCCCCTCTCCGATTCGTCCCATATCTGAGGGCGAAGAATCCGGCCAAACCCGCTATCAGAGAGGCCACCAGCACCGCCGTCTTGGCTTCCATCAAATGGACCGGGTTGCCGAATGCCAGCGAGCTGATGAAGATTGAAACCGTAAATCCAATTCCTGCCAAAGTACCGACGGCGGCCATCTGCAACCAGGTCACGCCGTTAGGAAGCCTCGCCACGCCCAGTTTCACTGCCAGTTTGCAGAAGGCCACGATGCCAATTGGCTTCCCGATGACCAAACCGAGCAAAACACCCCAGGCGATTCGGCTGGACAGGATTCCGTTGATGCCGCCTCCCGAAAAAGTCACTCCGGCATTGGACAAGGCGAACAGCGGCAGCACGAGAAACGAAACCCAGTCGTTGAGATTACGCGTAATGCGCTCGGAGTCGGCCTCGGTGGCATTCACCAGTTGCTCGAAACTGCCAAGTAGCCGATTCGCAGTCGCCGTGTCGCCTTCCGACCAGGCAGTGCGAAAACGATGGATCATATCGGTGCCGATTTCCTGAAACTCCTGAAGCGAGAGCCGGGGCGTGGTCGGAACCATGAACCCCAGGATCACTCCCGCGATGGTTGCGTGAACCCCGGAACGCAGAACTGCAACCCAGAATGCAGTGCCAAGAACCACATACACGATGGCACGCGTAATTCCCAGGCGGCGCAAGCCGAACATCACCAGCAGGAAGAAAATTCCGATGAACAAAGCCTCCACGTGGAAGCTGCGGGTGTAGACAAACGCGATGACAACGATCGCGCCAATATCGTCGGCAATCGCCAGGGTGAGCAGGAAAACCTTCAGTTCTGACGGAATCCCTTTCACCATGCCCAGCACGCCCAGGGAGAAGGCAATGTCGGTCGCCATGGGGACCCCCCATCCGTTCTGGCCGGGGCGGCCGTAATTGATCGCGATGAAAAACAGCGCCGGCACGATCATTCCACCCAGAGCGCCCACGATGGGTAGGGCAGCCTTACGGGCGTCGGACAACTCCCCATGCACGATCTCGTGCTTGATCTCCATGCCGACCAGAAAGAAGAAAATCGCCATCAGCGCGTCGTTGATCCAGGCATGCACCGGAAGCTGAATCGTCGATAGCGTGAGCTCCAATTCCCAGACGTGATGGTAGGAATCACGCCAGGGAGAATTGGCCCAAATCAGCGCGGCGATGGCCGCTCCGAGCAGGAAGATGCTGCTAATGCCCTGGATGTGGATGAATTCCTGGATGGGCAGCAGCAACGCACGCGTAATGAGCGATTCGCGCAGCTTGACCTGGAGAGCTCCGTAAGTGCGATGAGGGATTGCCATGCTGTCGCCTGAGCCGCACACGACTTCGCGCGGGCGGTTAATTCATTCAACCCACTAAATAGAGCTAGGTCAACTCTGGCGGAGATGCGTGCAGTCGGTTTAGCGCGGCGCTGTCATTTCGTCTATCCTGAAGTTCGCATGTACCCAGCCGTCCGAAGCATTCTGATCGTCTACGCCGCCTTGTTCCCGATTGTTAATCCGCTGGCCATGGCGCCGGTTTTCGCCGCCCTAACCAACGATTACGCAGTCAGAGTGCGCCGAACTATCGCCACGCGGGTGGCGGTAAACGGAATCATGCTGCTGATGACATCGTTGTTCTTCGGCTCATATGTGCTGGATTTCTTCGGCATAAGCATCGGCGCGGTGGAGTTGGGCGGTGGCCTGCTGGTCGTGGTTGCAGGCTGGCGGATACTGAACCAGCAAAGCGATGTCTCAGAGCGGCATCTGGATGCACCTCCGAGCACGGAAACCGCCTTCTCGCAGGCGTTCTACCCGCTCACCATGCCACTCACCGTAGGCCCCGGATCCATTGCCGTGGCCCTGACGCTGGGCAGCAATCTCCACGCCGAAACCCACCTGAAACTCATGGCGACTGCTCTCTTCTCTACCGTTGGGATCGTGCTGATCGGAGTGACGATCTTCCTGTGCTATGGCTTTTCCGACGCTCTGGAGCGGCTGCTCGGGCCCACCGGGACCAACATCGTGATTCGCCTTTCGGGGTTCATCCTGGTGTGTATCGGCATTCAGATCATGTTCAACGGGGCGAACCAGTTCTATGCAGAAATGGTGCACAACGCGAACGTACTGGCCAATCCCCGCTGAGACGAAGCGCTCTGCGGATGCAGGGCTTCTCGGCCGCGGCCAGACTTGTCGAGCCTAGGAATTTTCTTTCTTGTGGCAGTCGGCGCACTTGACCGGCGCGGCCTTGCCGTGACTGTTTTCCGTGTGGTGGCAGGTGATACACAGGCCGGCAGTGGCGGTGGGATTGTGGAATGCGGCCTGTAGGCCAGTCGTCACTGGCGGGATGGGCGGTTTGGTGTGGCAATCGGTACAGGCCTGTTGCGGTAACTTCAGGGGCTTCGCCGAGTTCGAGAGGTGATGGCAGACCTCGCATCGACCCGCGACCTTGAGATGAGCGGCGTGCGGGAACTTCACCGCCCCCATCGAGGGGCCCTTCAACAGTACGGCGCCCTGAGGAGGTTCTTGTGCGTAGGTGCTGCCACTAGCGATCAGCAGAAAAAGCACCGAGAATGCTGGCATTAATCGAGCGATCTTCATGACGTGCCTCCGAAGCGGCGATTCTGCGCCTTATGCATCCTGCGAGAAGAACCATCGCGCAAGCGGATTTTAGGCGATGCCGACCAACGGTTCTGTGACCAAACGCGCTCTTCCCTGTGACGGAGCCCAAGACGAGGGAGCACATTTGATCCGGGCGACGATGCTGCCGCTTCTAGACGCTGGATCAATTGCCTCGCGCGGGATCCTAGATTGGCCCGCGAAACCGAATCGTCCGAACACCTCTTGCATCCATATGAATTCGACGGAGATCGTCACTCGCATTCCATTCATCCCTTCAGGAGAAGAACGCACATGATGAATCAACTTGGACGTCATGGTTCAGTCAGCTTGCTTGCTTTACTGCTGTTGTCGTCAGCATTCGGGGCGTCGGTTCCGCAGCTTGGCAGCGCAGCGCCGGCTTTTACGCTCAACTCGCAGGACGGTAATCCGGTTTCGCTTTCGCAATTCCGGGGAAAATGGGTGGTGCTGTACTTCTATCCTCGTGATATGACCAGCGGCTGCACCATCGAAGCCCACAACTTCCAGCGCGACCAGGAGAAGTTCAAGGCAGCCGATGCCGTGGTTCTCGGCGTGAGTGTGGACGACACCAAGTCGCATCAGCAGTTCTGCACCAAAGAAGGGCTGACCTTCAAGCTGCTTTCTGACACGGATCACAAGGTTTCGGAGGAATACGGTTCGCTGACCAACCTGGGGCTGGTCAAGTTCTCCAAGCGGCACACGTTTATCATCGATCCGCAGGGAAAGATCGTGCAGGAATATCCCGACGTGGATGCGAACATCAACCAGCACAGCGAGCAGGTACTGAACGAACTGGCGCAACTGCAGAAGAAGGGTTAGTCGCTCGCGCATGAATTACGACGCTATCCTGCTGGTTTCGTTTGGCGGCCCTGAGGGCAATGCCGACGTCCTTCCGTTTCTCGAGAACGTACTGCGCGGCAGAAACGTTCCCCGTGAGCGGATGTTGCAGGTCGCCGAACACTATTACATCTTCGGTGGCAAGAGTCCCATCAACGATCAGAATCGCACGCTGATGGCGGCGTTGCAAACTGAAGTCAAAAAGCACGGTCCTGACTTGCCGGTCTATTGGGGTAACCGCAACTGGCATCCAATGCTGGCAGACACGCTTCGACAGATGAGAGCCGACGGCGTGAAACGCGCCATCGCGTTTGCGACATCCGCCTACAGTTCGTATTCCAGTTGCCGGCAGTATCGCGAAAACATTGCTTCGGCACAGGCTGCGGTGGGAGGAGGCGCGCCGCTGGTCGATAAGCTGCGCGTGTTCTACAACCATCCGCTGTTTATCGGAGCCAACGTCGATCATGTGCGCGCTGCGCTGTACCGGATTCCGGAAGATCGCCGCGGCGCGGCACGCATCGCTTACACCGCGCACAGCATCCCAGTGGGCATGTCGCAGAGTTGCGACTATCAGCGCCAGCTTCTGGAAGTTGGACGACTGGTTTCTGAAGCCCTGGGACGCGCGCCCGATCCCCTGGTTTTCCAGAGCCGAAGCGGCCCGGCCTCGCAACCGTGGCTGGAGCCGGACATCCTCGATCACCTGCGCGAGATCAAGCGGCAGGGCGCGACGGACGTGGTGATCGCACCGATTGGGTTCGTGTCGGATCACATGGAAGTGCTCTACGACCTGGATACGGAAGCGCGACTTCTCTGCGGCGAGTTAGGGCTCAACTTGGAACGCGCAGCAACTGCCGGCACCCATGCGAAATTCGTGAGCATGATCCGCGAGCTGATCGTGGAGAGAATCGAAGAGAGGCCGGCAAGGCGGGTCGTCGGCAATTACCCTGCGAATCCTGACGTGTGCCTAATAGACTGTTGCCCGGCGCCGGTGAGGCCGACGATGCCCGCTGTCGCCACAGTTGCGACATAGACTACGGTCCTACGGGATTAACAGTAGTGACGAGTTCAGGCACATATGCCGTCCCTCCGGGACTCGAATCATTTTCCAACTCCACCCAGCACTACGCCTGCGGCTATGTGCTGGGCTATGATCTTTCACCCCTTCGGGGCCGGCTCGATATTGGCTCGTACCATCATCGCATCCCGAACCTCGTTACCCCTCCAAACCTTATGGTCTTTAGAATCCAGCGGTTGCATCCGTTGAATTCGGGGTCGAATAGCTGGCCTGGGATCACCGCAAGACCGTGCGACCACGCCCTTCGACCACCTGTATGTGACGCCCGTCACAGAGTGGTTAGTACCCCGGTCACAGCTAGCCGGGCAATCCCCCGATATCTTAAACATTAACGGTTTACTAACCACATAACAGACCGCGCACATAGCTCGATCTGGGGGACAACAGACGTGAAAACAACTGAAGAAGCTAATTCCGCTGCGTCGCTTGAGGACGCGAATGAGGCCCAGGCACGCGGTGGAATCAACGCCATCGAGCCCGCGCCCTTCGGCGACGAAGCCGGTGAGGGCAAGACCGCGAGAAAAAAAGTAACCCTGGATGGCAATGAGGCAGTCGCGCACGTGGCCTACCACGTCAGCGAAGTCGCGGCCATCTATCCCATTACGCCGTCCTCTCCCATGGGAGAGTCTTCCGACGCGTGGGCGTCGATCGGCGAGAAAAACATCTGGGGAACGGTTCCAAAGGTCATCGAGATGCAGAGCGAGGGCGGAGCCGCCGGCGCCTTGCATGGAGCGCTGCAGGCTGGCGCACTGGGCACGACCTTCACGTCATCGCAGGGACTGCTGCTGATGATCCCCAACATGTACAAGATTGCCGGCGAGCTTACGCCAACGGTGATCCATGTGGCCGCTCGCGCCGTGGCGGCACAGGCACTGTCGATTTTCGGCGATCACCAGGACGTGATGGCGACCCGCCAGACGGGATTCGCGCTGCTGTCGTCCAACTCGGTACAGGAAGCCATGGACCTGGCGCTGGTCGCGCATGCCGCGACGCTGGAAGCGCGCATTCCCTTCCTGCACTTCTTTGACGGATTCCGCACCTCGCACGAAGTTTCGAAGATCGAAGAGCTCAGCCTCGACGACATGCGCGCCATGATCGATGACGACCTGGTGCGCGCGCACCGGGAGCGGGCGCTGTCACCTGATCATCCGGTGCTGCGTGGCTCAGCACAGAATCCTGACGTTTATTTCCAAGGACGCGAAGCGGGCAACCCCTACTACATCGCCTGCCCCACGATTGTGCAGAACGCGATGGACAAGTTCGCCGCGATCGTCGGCCGCCAGTATCAGCTGTTCGAATATGTAGGAGCGTCCGATGCCGAACAGGTGATCATCATCATGGGTTCGGGAGCGGAAGCGGTCCACGAGGCAGTGGACTACTTGACCGCACAAGGCAAGAAAGTTGGCGTGCTGAAAGTTCGCCTGGTGCGTCCGTTTTCGGTAGAGCATTTCCTGCAGGCCTTGCCCAAGACGACGAAGAGTATTGCCGTTCTGGATCGCACCAAGGAGCCGGGCAGCATCGGAGAGCCGCTTTATCAGGACATCATCACGGCCCTGACGGAAGGCTTCACGGCAGGCAAATGCCAACTGGCTGCGTTCCCCAAGGTGGTTGGCGGACGCTACGGGCTGTCGTCGAAGGAATTCACTCCTGCGATGGTGGTCCGGATTTACGAAGAGCTGACCAAAGCGACTCCGCAGAACCACTTCACCATCGGCATCGTCGACGATGTGACGCACACCAGCCTGGACTTCGATCCGACTTTCTCTACTGAGTCACCGGACACGGTGCGCGCGATGTTCTTCGGCCTGGGCGCGGATGGCACGGTGGGAGCGAACAAGAACACCATCAAGATCATCGGCGAAGACACCGACCTCAACGTGCAGGGCTACTTCGTCTACGACTCGAAGAAATCGGGCTCGGTCACGACCTCGCACCTGCGCTTCAGCAAGAAGCCGATTCACTCGACCTATCTCATCTCGTCGGCGAACTTCGTGGGCTGCCACCAGTTCAGCTTCATGGAGCGGCTCGATGTGCTGAGAGCGGCCGATCCGGGCTCGGTTTTCCTGTTGAACAGCCCGTTCGGGCCCAACGAAGTGTGGGACAACCTGCCGCGTTCAGCGCAGAAGACGATCATCGACAAGAAGCTGAAGTTCTTCGTGATCGATGCGGTGGAAGTGGCGCGGGCTGCGGGCATGGGCGGACGCATCAACACCGTCATGCAGACCTGCTTCTTCGCTATCAGCGGCGTGTTGCCGCGGGAAGAAGCGATTGCCAGCATTAAGCATTCGATCGAGAAGACCTACGGCAAGCGCGGAGAATCGGTGGTCCGCAAGAACTTCGCGGCTGTCGATGCCTCGCTGGAAAACCTGCACGAGGTGAAGGTCCCCGACACCATCACATCAAAGTTCGAGATGCGTCCTACGGTTCCGGCCAACGCGCCCGCGTTTGTACGCAACGTCGAAGGCCTGATGATCTCGGGCGATGGAGACCTCATCCCAGTCAGCGCCATGCCGATTGACGGCACCTTCCCCACAGCTACCACGCAGTGGGAGAAGCGCAATATCGCACTCGAGATTCCGGTATGGGATGAGCAGCTTTGCATCCAGTGCGGCAAGTGCGTCATGGTTTGCCCGCACGCTGTGATTCGCGCCAAGGTTTACGATCCGGCGGCTATCAATCACGCTCCTGAAGGCTTCCAGACGGCTGCTCCCAAGTGGCGTGAGTTCACGGACCTGAAGTACACGCTGCAGGTCGCTCCGGAAGATTGCACCGGATGCGGACTCTGCGTAGAGGTCTGCCCCGCAAAGAGCAAGAGCGAAGCCAAGCACCGGGCCATCAACATGGAAGCGCAGCCTGCGCTGCGCGAGAAGTACAACGAGTACTGGAGCTACTTCCTGTCGCTGCCGGAACTGTCGCGCGAGAAGCTGGCGCATGCGCAGGTGAAAGACGCGCAGTTGCTGGAGCCGTTGTTTGAGTTCTCAGGCGCCTGCTCGGGTTGCGGCGAAACGCCGTACATCAAGGTGATGTCGCAAATGTTTGGCGACCGCGCCTTAATCGCGAACGCGACCGGCTGTTCGTCGATCTACGGCGGAAACCTGCCGACGACGCCGTACACCGTCAACAAGGAAGGCCGCGGACCTGCCTGGTCGAACTCGTTGTTTGAAGACAACGCCGAGTTCGGCATGGGCATGAGGCTGGCGGTGGACAAACAGAATGAGTACGCAAAAGAGCTGGTAGAGCGGATGGCATCCGTGATTGGCGAAGAGCTGGCCGTAGGCTTGCTAGGCGCCGATCAGACTACCGAGCCGGGCATCTTCGCCCAGCGCGACCGGGTGAAGGCGCTGAAAGAGAAGCTGGCAGGCAACAAGGCGCCTGCGGCACTCGATCTGCTGGCCGTGGCCGACGAACTGGTCAAGAAGAGCGTCTGGATCATCGGTGGCGACGGCTGGGGTTACGACATCGGATTCGGCGGACTCGATCACGTGCTGGCGTCCGATGCCAACGTCAACATCCTGCTGCTCGACACCGAGGTTTACTCCAACACCGGCGGACAGATGTCGAAGTCAACGCCGCTGGGCGCGGTGGCGAAGTTCGCCGCCGGCGGAAAGCGTATCCCCAAGAAAGACATTGCCATGATGGCCATGAACTACGGACGCGCTTACGTGGCCCACATCGCAATGGGCGGCAGTGACGGCCAGACGATGAAGGCGTTTGCCGAGGCGGAGGCGCACAACGGGCCGTCGCTCGTCATTGCCTACAGCCACTGCATCGCACACGGTTACGATATGGTGCACGGCATCGAGCAGCAGAAGAACGCGGTGCTGTCCGGACACTGGCCGCTGTTCCGCTACAATCCGGGGCTGGCGAAAGAAGGCAAGAACCCCTTCCAGCTTGATTCGCGCGCGCCGAGCATTCCGCTGGAGAAGTACATCTACAACGAAACGCGCTACACCATGCTGGTCAACAGCGATCCGGAAGAGGCCAAGCTCCTGCTCCACGAAGCGCAGGACAACGTAAACGAGCGCTGGAAGCTGTACCAGCACATGGCCGCTATGAGCTTCGAGAAGTAGCGAGGAGAGAAAGCAATGATTGACCTGACTACCAACTATCTAGGGCTGAAGCTAAAGAACCCCATTGTTGTCTCAGCCTCGCCACTTACCGAGAAACTCGAGAACTTTGAGCGACTGCGCGATGCCGGAGCCTCGGCCATCGTGATGTACTCGCTGTTCGAGGAGCAGATCGAGGCGGAAAGCGAGAACCTGGATGCCGCGATGGAATACGGCACCAACAGCTATGCCGAGTCCACGACCTACCTGCCCGACATGCCGAAGTATCACATCGGGCCGGACCGCTATCTCGAACTGCTCCACAAGGCGAAGAAGACGGTGGATGTGCCCATCATCGCCAGCCTCAACGGCAATTCGCGGGGCGGCTGGACCCGCTATGCGGAGTACATGGAAGAGGCCGGAGCCGACGCGCTCGAACTCAACATCTTCAACGTTCCCACCGATCCGTCGGTGACGGCGGAGCAGTTGGAGCATGGCTATTGCGAACTGGTGCGTGCCGTCCGCAAGGCGGTGAAGATCCCGGTATCGGTAAAACTGGGGCCGTACTTCACTTCGATGGCAAACTTCGTGAAGCAGTTGTCGGATGCCGGCGCCGATGGCGTCGTCATTTTCAACCGCTTCTATCAGCCGGACTTCGATCTCGAGGAACTGGAAGTCACTCCGAACCTGGTGTTGAGCAGTCCGCACGAACTGCGCCTACGGCTGCACTGGGCGGCGATCCTGTATCACCAGGTCGAGACCTACATCGCGATCACGGGCGGAGTGCACGATGCGACCGACGTGCTGAAATCGATGATGGCGGGCGCACACGTGGCCATGATTACTTCTGCGCTGCTCAAGTACGGCATCGAGCATATCGGCGTGGTGCTGGCTGGCATGGAGCGCTGGATGGAAGAGCACGAGTATCAGTCCATCAAGCAGATGCGCGGCAGCATGAGCCTGGTGAATATCGAAAACCCGACGGCATTCCTGCGCGGTAATTATCTCAAGATGCTGGGCTCGTATAAGTTCGGAGATGCGGGTTCAGCATTGCCGACATACTAACGGGATGTAACTTCGTCTGTAGCAGAATGGCCGGATTCCCGAGGGGAATCCGGCCATTGTTTTCGCATATCAATCGATCGGTTTCAATGAAAGTGCGCAAGAGAACATCTGCCGTCACTCTGGGACTCGTCTCGTCGTCCTGCCTAGACGCTGTCCTAAAGGCCAGCTCTTCCACCGATTACGGCTTCAGGACAATCACCAGAGTGCGGCCGTCGGTCTTGATTTCGCCTCCCGTCGCGGTCTTGGTTTCCTTGATTTGCTTGGGACGATCCATGTATCCCACGGCCTGCACCAATCCTTCCTGTTGCAACGTCGAAGCGATGAAATCTCGTTCGCCATCAACCGCAGGATCAATCTTGTGGGTGATGGCGTTTTCCTTGCGCTGGTCCTTCTCGATGCCGATGTCGTGGGTGCCCGCACCGGCCCAAAGCGTCTGCCCATTGGGTCCCTTGAACGGGGTCTGCCAGATGCGGAAGTGGTCGCGCTCGCCGATGACTTTCACGGCTTCGGCACGAGCAAAGCCGTAATCCTGCCCTCGTCCAAAGAGGTAGAGCGTGCTCATGGGAACCGTGACGTAGGCTTGCTTTTGCAGGGTCGCAATCAAGGCGCTGACGACGGCATCCTGATTGGTCTTGTCGGGCAACACCCAACCCGCGGCCTTGAAGGCGGCGGTCACCTGCTTTTCGCTACCTACCAGCACAAAATTGACCAAGTCGCCTTCGTTTCCGCCCGGAGCGGCCTGGTCGGTTACGCGATAGGGCAACTTCTGATCGATGACTGCGAACAGCGGCCTGAAATCATAGTTGGTCGGATTGGCGGCCGCCGCGGGGGCTGCAGTGCGGTCGATGTGAACCTCGAACTTGCCGGCAGTCGGCTTGGAAGTCTGATCCTGATTCACGCCCAGATAGAGGCGTCCCGTCGTGGGTGATGTGATGGTGGCGTCCCCGCCTACCAGGAACGGGGTTGCCGCGCGGTCATTGCCGATCTGGCCTACGAGCGCGCCGCGTCCGGCACTGGACACGCTCAGGGCGCGGAGAGTATCTGCCCAGCCGCGCTGCGCACCGTCAGGACCGACGCCCGCCTTGTCTTTGAAATCAACGGTTCCCTTGGCGGTGATATGCAGTTTGTCGCCAGCATTCACGTCCATGCCGGTGTCGATCCAAGGAGCGTCTCCGCTGATGGTTACATCGGCGCTGTTCTTGGCGGCGGCCGCCGCGCTCGCTGCCGGCAAGCAAGTTGCGCAGCAGAAAGGAAAGATGAGGACTGCAGTAAATAGAAACGACCGTGCTCGCTTCATGGATCTCTACCTGCTCCTACCCACAGAAGTATAACCATCCGGGCTGATCAATGTTGCCGACCCGGCGCCAACTACCGTGTCGCTTCGCTGAATGCTAGTTTGCCCAGATACAGGGGATGCGACACCTTTGGTGAATCGCTGGGCCCATACACGGGGAAAGGCGTGTTCTGCGCCTGCATAGGGAATCCCCAAACGTCGCCCTTGCGCATGTCGACTGCGATCTTTCCCCAGGACGTGCTTCCATCGGACTTGCGAAGGGATACCATGCCCTGCTCGATGTGAAAGGGATACGGCGACCCGTCTTGGGCCAAAACCGCCGGCGGTTGCACTACGGGACGGAAAGCCACGACTCCAAGCAATAGGGCGATTACTACCAGCAGCGATTTCACAAACCAATCCAGCTTCATAACACCTCCCGGCCCAGCGCGACGCTCGCCGAAATTGCGGGAAGGCTGCTTATCAGGCTGAGCAGCTGCGCGGTAAACCTGTATCCTGGGCTGCTCGCGATTACCGGCTGGCTTCGCTAAGAACGAACTTGCCCAGATACATGGGATGCGACTTGGGTGGCTCCGACTTGGCGACGTCCACCGGATAGGGGCCTTCCACCAGCGTGGGGAATCCCCAGATATCTCCGGTGCGCATGTCGATCATCAACTTGCCGTACATCTGCCCACTGCCGTCCGGCTTGCGGAGCATGGTGTAGCCGGGTTCGACGTAAAAGGCGCGGCCGTCCGCGGCCTGCGCCTGTACGGGGGCCGGTTGAACTACAGGACGGAATAACAGCGCAGCAAGAAGTAGCACGATCATCAAGAACAACAATTTGACGAACCAATCCAGCTTCATGGGTCCTCCGGACACAGCGCGGCGCACGTCGGCGGGAATGGCCACGAGCGATTCGCACTGGTTTCCATATCGGCTGAAAATCTAGTCTTTTTCGCGCGGAAGGTAAATGAAATGCTGCCGGCGGACTAAACGATGGTCACCCTCTGATCACAATCTTCGGCGTCACAGCACACGTTGCAGACGCGTCTTACGGTGCGGAATCCAGTCAACGTGACTTCCGGGCTGCGGTAGTGCGACTTGACAGGCTCATCGCGCAGCAGGTCAGTGCTGAGATACTTCTTGTTATCGTCAGCGAACACGGTGGCAACGATGGCGTCGTCACCCAGATCATCTTGCACCTTCACTGCGGCCAGGAAATTCGCGCCTGAACTGATGCCGACTGCAATGCCCAACTCGGCGGCCAGTCTCTGGGCCATCAGGATGGAGTCTCCGTCGCTGACGTCGATCACGGGATCGAGATCGTTGAGTTGCAGGATGGCAGGAACGAATTCATCGGAGATGCCCTGAATTCGATGGTGACCAAGCTTGCATCCGGTCGAGAGTGTGGGTGACTCTGACGGTTCGACGGGATACACGCGCGTGGCGGGATTTTGTTGCTTCAGGTAGCGTCCTACACCCATGACCGTTCCACCTGTGCCAACGCCGGCGACAAAGGAGTCTGCGCTCAAGCCTTCCGACTTGAGTTGCAGATAGAGTTCCGGGCCGGTGGTCTGGGCATGGGCTTCGACATTGGCAGTGTTGGAAAACTGACGCGGCAGGAAAACGTCTTCCTGCTCCATCGCCATTTCTTCCGACATCCGGATGCTGCCCAGAAATCCGCCTTGCTGCTTGGTCACCGGAATGATGTTGGCGCCCAGGCTGTGGATAAGGTCCATGCGCTCGCGGCTCATCCAGTTGGGCATGAAGATGGTCACTGGATGGCCCAGCGCCCGGCCCACAGCGGCAAAGGCGATGCCGGTGTTGCCACTGGTGGCCTCGACGATGGTGTCGCCGGGGTGGAGGCGGCCCTCGGCGTAGGCCTTGCGAATGATGTGCAGCGCCATCCGGTCCTTAATGCTGCCGGTGAGGTTCATCTGTTCGCTTTTGGCGAAGATGGTGCGCTTGCGTCCTTCGATTTCGAATTCGATGGCGAGCAGGGGGGTGTTGCCGATCAGTCTCTCGAGTGCGCGGAGACGGCCTGAGATGGCTAGGGTTGTAGTAGGAGCGGTGGTGGCCATAGGGGTGACATTCACAGTTTGCAAGGTGCGAGAGGCGGTCCGCGAGAGTCTGTGTCACAGGTGGATGTGACGGGGGTCATAAGAACGGTGGGAGAAAGTCAAAGGACCCAGACAAGCAACGACGGCTTGCCTGGGGCACCTGGCCTGTGTCTCACCGGCCCGCGGGACACGGTTAACTATCCCCGCCGAGGAAACAAGAACTTCAGCAATGGGCTGACACGTTCGGCCCAGGCGTGTTCGCTGTGATGGCCGCCTTCGATTTCGCGATATTCGAGGTCGATGCCGGACTCCCAACCCTTTTTGAGCAGGAGCTTCTTGAGCGCGCGCACGTCGGGAAGCGCCCGGCGTCCTTCGCTGGTGCCGATGTCGAGCCAGATTTTCTGCCCAGTTCTGCGGCGGATTTGCGCTACGGTGCGGAGAATTGCGCGGTTGTGCCACCACACCGACGGGGACATGATTGCCAAATTGCCGAAGATGTCAGGATAGCGCATGCCAAGATACAACGAGACCAGGCCTCCCAGAGAAGAGCCGCCCATGCCGCAGTTTTCCGCGCCCGCCAGCGTGCGGTAATGGTGGGCCACGAAGGGCTTGAGTTCCTCCACCAGCATCTGGCCGTAGGCGCCGGCACGGCCGCCACCCAATCGACGGTCTTCGACGTGAGTGTACTCGTCGATGCGTTTCACGCCGGTGTTGTAGATGCCGACGATCACCAGCGGCTCGACCTCACTCGATTCGATCAGCGCATCCGCGGTCTCGCCTACCCGCCAGTAGTTTCCCTTGATGAACGAGGTTTCGGGATCGAAAAGGTTCTGGCCGTCGTGGAGATAGAGGACCGGGAAGAAACGGTTGGGATCGTGGTTAAAGACCTGGGGAACATACACGATGAAATCGTGCTTTTCGTCGATCAGGCGCGAGGTGAACTGCTGGTGCTTATGAAGCCGCGATTGCAGGCTGCTGGGCGCGGAGGATTGGATCATTGCTGGGGCCGGGATGTGGGCATCGTGGGTAATGATCGGTTCGGTCGACATTCTTGTAATATTGAAGTACCTCGCGCCACCCGGTAAGCAGATCAGAGCTACTTTGATCCTGCTGGTTACGCGAAGTGGTTCCTAAGAGTAGCAATTCGGGTTTCGATCCAGCAAATCATTCCACAACAGGGGCGCACATCGTGCATCGCGAATTTCACAAGTGGTGGTCCAAAGACCTGCAACGGGACATGTCACTGCTCTGCTTTGGCCACGCCGGCCGGAAGGTCCTGGTATTTCCCACGTCTCAAGGCCGTTTTTTCGAGTACGAAGACAACAAAATGATTGAGGCCGTCAGTGACAAGATCAATAACGGCGAATTGCAGATTTATTGCGTGGACAGCGTTGACTCCGAGAGCTGGTACAACAAATCCGCGCATCCCTACTGGCGAGTGCAGCGTCACCTGCAGTATGAACGCTACATCATCAACGATGTCTTCCCGCTGATGTGGAACAAGAACTGGACGCCGCACACAACGGTCACGGGGTGCAGTTTCGGCGCGTATCACGCGGTCAACTTTGCCTTCCGTCATCCCGACATGGTGAACGCGTGCGTCAGCATGGGCGGGGCCTTCGACATCAAGAATTTCCTGGATGGCTGGTACGGCGACGATGCCTATTTCAACAATCCCCCGGACTACCTGGCGAACTGCAGTGATGGGTGGAAGTACAACCACATGCGGACGGTGCTGGCCACGGGTGAACATGACATGTGCTGGGACCGCAATGAACAATTCGCCGCCATTCTGCGTGGGCGCGGCATCCGTCACGAAATCCACGTCTGGGGCGACAGAAGTTACCATGATTGGCCGTGGTGGCGGCCAATGGCGAGGGTGTATTTGTAGATTTTCGGTTTAGCGGCGAAAAGCAGATCCCACGGGGGCTGAAGCCCTCGAGGGATGACAATAATCTCAGGCAGGCACGGCGTACCTAAAGGTGCGAACCTGCAAAACACCAGCCCGATTTTGGTTCGCAAAGGCGCCTGTTTTCCCCTACAATAATAGTTACTTTTGAGCGCACCCAGCGCTGACTTCCGGGCACTTCCAGCGAGCTTTTACAGGCGGATAGAGCTGGGGATTGGTGTCGGTCCCAAAGGAGTGGTTTGTGAAGAAAATCGGAATCATCTTTGGCATGGAGACCACGTTTCCACCGGCCCTGGTCGATAAGATCAATTTCATGAACGAGCCTGGCATCCAGGCAGAACTGGCCACGGTCGGCGAAGTTCGCATGGCCGAGCCGTCGCCTTACCATGTCATCGTTGACCGAATCTCGCACGACATCCCGTTCTACCGCGCCTATCTCAAGAACGCCGCGCTGTGTGGAGCGATTGTTATTAACAATCCATTCTGGTGGAGCGCCGACGACAAGTTCTTCAATTTCGCGTTGGGCGAAAAGCTGGGCGTAGCAATTCCCAAGACTGTCCTGCTGCCGCACAAGCAGCACCCCGTCGGGACGACTGACCGCTCGATGCGCAATCTGCAATTTCCGCTTCCGTGGGACAGCATTTTCAGCTATGTCGGATTTCCGGCGTTTCTGAAGCCCTTCGATGGCGGCGGCTGGAAGGACGTTTACAAGGTCAATACGCCGGAGGAGTTGTTTAAGGCCTATGACCAGAGCCGCGATCTGTGCATGACGCTGCAGCGGGGCGTGAAGTTCAAGGAATACTTCCGGTGTTATGTGGTTGGGCAGGAAAAGGTGCACATCATGCACTACGATCCTTCGGCGCCGTTCCACGAGCGCTACGTGAAGAACCCGCCGGCGGTCGATCCCAAGCTGCTGGAACGAGTGGAGCGCGACGCGCTGACGCTCTGCCGCGCCCTGGGTTACGATCTCAATACAGTGGAGTTTGCCTGCGAGGACGGGATTCCGTACGCCATCGACTTCATGAACCCGGCACCAGACGCGGACATCAATTCCGTGGGCGAGGAGAACTTCCATTGGATCGTCGATGCGGTCGCCGAACTGGCGGTCCGCAAGGTCAAAGAGCACACCGGTGAAGTGACGGAATACCGCTGGAGCGCCTTCCTGGGCGGCGGTTCCGCAGAAGGCACGGTAGCAGCGGCACCGAAGGCTGCCAAAGCCGTAAAGGCTCCAAAGAGCGCGACCAAGGGGTAATACAGATGAAGCGGCCGAGCCTCAGCATAGGAATCGAAGAGGAATACCAGACGATTGACCCGGAGACGCTCGATCTCCGCTCGCACATCCAGTCGCAGATTCTTCCCAAGGCGATCTTGTCCACCAATTCGCGGGCCAAGGCCGAAATGCACCAGGCCGTCATCGAGGTGGGAACCAAGGTCTGCCGCGACATCCAGGAAGCGCGCGAAGATATTCTCGAACTGCGCCGCGAAATGATTTCCCTGGCCAACGCAAACGGCCTGTTGCTCGGTGCTGCCAGCACACATCCCTTCGCCGATTGGAAGGCGCAGGAAATTTATCCTGACGAGCGCTACTACCAGGTGGTGGAGGACATGCAACTGGTCGCCCGCGCCAACCTGGTTTTCGGCCTGCATGTGCATGTCGGGATTGAGGACCGCAACACCGCCATCCACATCATGAATTCGTTGCGGTATTTCCTGCCGCACATCCTGACGTTGTCCACCAATTCGCCGTTCTGGCTGGGCATGGAGACGGGGTTCAAGTCGTACCGCTGTAAGGTGTTCGAACGCTTCCCCCGCACCAATATTCCGGATGTCTTCGCCAACTGGGCGGAGTACGAAACCTTCATCAATTTGCTGATCAAGACCAACTGTATCGACAACGGCAAGAAGGTCTGGTGGGACATTCGCCCGCATCCATTCTTCGACACGCTGGAAGTTCGGGTTTGCGACATTCCGATGCGGCTGGACGAAACCATCGCGATCGCCGCGCTGATCCAGGCGACAGTGGCTATGCTTTGGAAACTGCATGCGGCGAACAAAAGCTATCGCATCTACAGCCGCGCCCTGATCATGGAGAACAAGTTCCGCGCGTCGCGATACGGGCTGGGCGGCAAACTGATTGACTTCGGCAAGGAAGAAGAGGTCCCCATGCGCGACCTCGTGCTGGAGTACCTTGACCTGGTTAGCGACGCGGCGGATGAGTTGGGATCGCGCCGGGAGATCAACTACATCCACGAGATGCTGAAGATGGGAACTGGCGCGGATCGCCAGCTCATGGTTTACCACGCAACCGGGGACCTGAGAAAAGTTGTGGAATATATCGTTGCCGAGACGCGGGTAGGCGTGTTCGACTAGGCGCCTGCGGATCGCGAGAGAGTACGCCAAGACCCTGGCACGAAAGGAAGCTTCTTGACACCACCATTACTGACCGACCTGACCACCATGCCATTTGATCCCGAGCTAACGCCGGGCGCCTACAACGCAGTGAACACGTGCCTGCGGATCCAGCCCAGCGAAAAGGTCACGGTCATCACGGACAATGCCTGCCGCGACATCGCCGCCAGTATCGCGCAGGAACTGGTTAAGGTCGGCTCGCCGTTCAAAGCCTTTGTCCTGGAAGAAATCGCCGAGCGTCCGCTGTCCGGTCTCCCGCGGGAAATCGCCGACGATATGGAGACCAGCCAAGTCAGCATTTTTGCGGTCAACGTGCAGCGCAATGAGCTGAAGTCGCGCATGGAAATGACTGACATTGTCAATCGCCGCCGCATGCGGCACGCACACATGGTCAACATTAATCACGAGATCATGCTGGAAGGCATGCGCGCCGACTTCAATCGGGTCGATGCACTGAGCAAGCGGGTCATGGAGATTGTGACTCAGGCCAAGCAGGTGCATGCTAGGAATCCCGCGGGCAGCGACCTGGTTGCCGATCTCAATCCCAACTACAAGTGGATCAAGACCAGCGGCATCATCAGTCCGGACAAGTGGGGCAACCTTCCCGGCGGCGAGATCTTTACCACTCCCGGCGAGGTGAATGGGACCTACGTGGTCGATGGCGTGGTTGGCGATTATCTGTGCGAGAAGTATCCTGACCTGCAACGGCAGCCCCTGACCATCCACATGAAGAAGAACCGCATCACGGAAGTCTTCAGTGAGAACAAGGAACTGGAACAGGAGTTCTGGGCGTATACCCACACCGATGAGAACAGCGACCTGGTGGGCGAGTTCGCCATCGGCACAAACCTCGATTTGAAGCGCGTGATTGGAAACATCCTGCAGGACGAGAAGTTTCCCGGGCTGCACATCGCGTTTGGCAATCCCTATGGACACCACACGGGAGCGCAGTGGTATTCCAGTACGCATATTGACGTGGTCGGAACTCGATTTGACATCTGGGTTGACGGCCAGCAGATCATGGAAAAGGGCCGCTTCCTGATCGAGGCATAAAATGATTCCCGCACTACGCGAGGAGTTCAACCGGAAGTACACTCCCCAGAAGTACCAGAGCTTTCTGGACTCGCTGGCCAAAGCCTGTGGCACGCCCATAGGCTTTCGCGTCTCCGAGACGCCTGTCTTCGTGCCGAAGTCACTCCTCGATGAGATGGCGCAGTATGGCCGCGAGTTGGTGGCGCAACTGCTGACCAACCCGAAATATCTGCGCGTCTCCGACACGACGATCCCGCCGGAATATAACGTTCCGAACGAAACCAAGCGGCCGATGTTCGTGCAGGTTGATTTCGGCCTGACCCGCGATGGCAACGGTGGATTAGAGCCGAAGCTCGTCGAGTTACAAGCCTTTCCGTCGCTGTACGGATATCAGGCTCTTTCGGGGCAGCAGTACATCGACAGCTTCGGTTTGCGTCCGGATCTCGGTCTCTACATGAGCGGTTTCGATCACACGTCTTATACATCGCTGATGCGCGAGTTGATTGTCGGGGAGCATGATCCCGAGAACGTGATCCTGATGGAGATCGATCCCCAGCATCAGAAGACGCTGCCGGACTTCCTCGTCACGCAGAAGGAATTGAAGATCGCGATTGTCGATATTCTGTCGCTGAAGAAGCGTGGCCGGAAGCTGTACTACAACAAAGACGGCCGCGAAATCGAAGTTCGGCGGATTTACAACCGCTGCATTGTGGACGAACTGGAAACGAAAGGCATCACACTGCCCTTCGACTTGCGCGAGGAGCTCGATGTCGAGTGGGCCGGGCACCCCAACTGGTATTTCCGCATCAGCAAGTTTTCCATTCCCTACCTGAACCATCGCTGCGTGCCGCAGACCTGGTTTCTCGACGAGAATCCTACGATCCCTGACGACAACCAGAATTACCTGCTGAAGCCGCTCTATTCCTTCGCTGGAGCCGGCATCAAGTTCGCTCCTACGGAAGCCGACATCGACGCCATTCCGGCGGGCGAGCGGCATAACTACATCGTGCAGGAACGCATGCGGTTCGAGCCGGTGATCGCAACTCCGCACGGCATGACCCAGATGGAAACCCGCATCATGTATGTGTGGCCGGAGGGCGGCGAGCTGACGCCGGTTCTGCCGCTGATTCGCATGGGACGCGGCATGATGATGGGCGTGGACCACAACCGTGATCTCGAATGGGTCGGCGGGTCGTCGGCGCTGTGGGTGTGACCGCCGTTGAGCACGCAAAAAACTGTGCGGTCACGTTTTGAACGCAACCGCACATACTTATCATTATGATAACGGGGTTGTTTAGTCGGCCACTGCCTTTGCCGTCTCGACCGCGGCTGCATTTAAACTGTGCAGATAATCGTTGATGGACTTGGCCGCTTTGCGCCCGGCTCCCATGGCCAGGATCACCGTTGCGCCGCCAGTCACGATGTCGCCACCCGCAAAAACTCCCGTCTTCGAGGTCGCTAGCGTGTCGTCGTTAGCTGCAATGTAACCGCGTTTGGTGACTTGCAGTCCCGGAGTCGATGACTGGATCAGCGGGTTGGCGCTGGTTCCGGCAGCAATGATCGCCACCGAACACGGGGTATCGAATTCCGAGCCCTTGATGGTGACTGGGCTGCGGCGACCTGAATCATCCGGCTCGCCAAGCTCCATCCGGGTGCAGATTACGGACTTGAGATTGCCCTTCTCGTCGCCCCGGAACTCCACGGGGTTTACCAGCATCTCGAAGCGGATGCCTTCGTCTTTGGCGTGGTGCACTTCCTCCACGCGAGCGGGCATCTCAGTTTCGGTGCGGCGGTATAGGATGCTGGCCGTCTTGGCGCCCAGGCGAAGCGCGCTGCGGACCGCATCCATGGCGGTGTTGCCGCCGCCGATTACGACGACATCACGGTCCTTGCAGGGATACAACGGCTCGTCGAATTCCGGAAAGCGATACGCCCTCATCAGGTTCACGCGCGTCAGAAATTCGTTCGCCGAGTAAATTCCGTTCAGGTGCTCGCCGAGAACATTCAGGAAGCGCGGCAAGCCCGCGCCAGTGGCGACAAACGCGGCGTGATAGCCCTCCTCGTTGAACAGCTCGTCGATGGTGACGGTCTTGCCAACGACCACGTTGGTCTCGAATTCCACGCCGCGCAGGCGCAGGGCCTGCACCTCGTGAGCGACGATATCTTTGGGTAGACGGAATTCAGGGATGCCGTAGATCAGCACGCCGCCGAGTTCGTGGAGCGCCTCGAACACGTGGACCTGATGTCCCATCTGGATGAGGTCTCCGGCACAGGCAAGTCCGGCGGGTCCGCTGCCGATGATGGCTACCTTCTTGCCGGTAGGAGCAACGTTCTTCGGGAGGCCAAACTGTCCGCTGCTGCGCTCCCAATCGGCAACAAAGCGCTCCAGATACGCGATCCCAACCGACTCGCCCTTCTTGCCGAGCACACATCCTGACTCGCATTGGTCTTCCACTGGACATACGCGACCGGTGATCGCCGGCAGGGCGTTGTCCTCGCGCACTTTTGCGGCGGCGCCCATGTAGTCGCCCCTGACGATCAGGTCCATCACCGTTTTGACGTCGACCGACACGGGGCATTTGTCCATGCAACCCGGTTTGCCGCACTCGATGCAGCGCAGCGATTCCTGCCGCGCCTGCTCAGGGTCGAACCCGGTGTTTACTTCCTGAAAGTTGTGCGCCCGGATCTGGGCCAACTGCTCCGGCATTTTCTGACGGGGGAGCTTAATGCGCTCTTTGTTGGGGAGAGGATTATTGCTCATGAACCACCTCAGTCGCCAGGGCCGCACATTCGTGATGGTGCAGGTTCTCGCGCAACTGCTTCAATTGACCCTCGGGATCGGCCTGCAGGCGCTCGATGCTCTGCTTCTCCTGCTCGCGATACATGTTGTTGCGTTGCATCAGGACGTCGAAGTTCACCTGGCTGGCATCGAATTCGGGGCCGTCGACGCAGGCAAACTGGCTGCTGTTATTCACCAGCACCCGGCAGCCGCCGCACATTCCCGTGCCGTCCACCATGATCGAGTTCAGGCTCACCATGGTCTTGATGTGCTGCGGACTAGTGAGGTTGGCGACCGCGCGCATCATGGGCACAGGCCCAACCGCAAGCACGTAGTCCACCAGGCCGGCGTCAACCAACTCCTTCAGCTTCTCTGTGACTAGGCCCTTCTGGCCAGCCGTGCCGTCGTCGGTCATGACGTAAGTCTCGTCGCTAACTTCACGAACTGCGTCTTCCAGCACCAGCAGGTCTTTGCTGCGCGCGCCGACGATGGAGATCACCTTGTTCCCCGCGCGTTTCAACTCGCGTGCCGTGGGATAAGCCATCGCCGTGCCCACGCTGCCGCTGACGACCACGGCGGTGCCGAACTTCTCAATTTCCGACGGCTTGCCCAGCGGTCCGACCACGTCGAGGATGGAGTCACCCGCCTCCAGCATGCTGAAGAGCATGGTAGTTTTGCCAATGGCCTGGACGACGATGGTGACGGTCCCGGCGTCGGGATTGGCGTCAGCGATGGTGAGTGGGATGCGTTCGCCGGAATCGTCAAGCCGCACGATGACGAACTGGCCGGGCTTCTGCTTTTTAGCGATGCGCGGCGCCTTGATTTCAAACAGTTTTATGCCTCGCGCCAAGGGGCGAGCTGCGATGATTGGGAACACAGAATTCCCTCCAATATTGATTCTGCGGAGGGTTAGCACTTGAGTCTGTGGCATACGTCACAATGAGGGCGGACGTAGCGCACAGTGCAAGCCGGGCACTGCCAGTTATCGGCAAAATACGCTACAGTCACCGTTTGAACGCGCCTTTTTCGCCAGGCGTGGGTTACAGATCTGCAAGATTACAGCCCGGCCCGGGTCAATTTGATTGGGCCCCTGACAATGTTTCGAGCAAAGAAAAAGAAGAAGACTCTCGTGGTAGCTAATTTAGTTATCCCGAAACGCGTGCCGAGCACTTCTCAGCGATCCCCGCTCCGTCGCGCCTACTGGAGCCTAACCGCGCGCCAAGTTTCGTTCGCCCTGATCGTCCTCTGCACTACAGTTGTGACCGTTCCCGCGCAGGATATCTCCAGCACCGATCCAGTACCACAGGCAAGCCCGACTCATGCCCTTCCAGACGCTCCCTCGGCTTCACGCGAATCCGAGTCGAAGTCAATTGCCGGTGGCGTAGGAACGGCGGTCAAGACGATTGGCCGGGACCAGTGGCACATCATCCGGGCACCGTTCAAGGTGAGCAATCTCAAATGGAGCATGCTGTTCATTGGTGCTACCGGGGCGCTGATCGCGACCGATGAGGGCGTGCTGCAGCAGGTTCAACCACAGTGGCACGACACCAGCATTAATGTCTCCAACGCCATGGTGTACTCGACCGCTGCGGCTGCGGGCGGCATCTTCGTGACGGGCTTGGTCACCCACTCCGACCACGCCACTGAGACTGGTGTACGCGCCGCCGAAGCTGCAGTTAACAGCGCCATCCTGTACGCGGCCTTGAAGGCGATCACGGCGCGGCAGCGTCCCTACAAGGGAAACGGCGAGGGCAAGTTCTTCTCGGGTAATTGGTCCAGCGGCTCGTTTCCGTCCGGTCACTCGGCGATGGCGTGGACGCTGGCCTCCGTGATCGCGCATGAGTACCCATCCTGGCCCGTGAGAATTCTGATGTACGGCCTCGCGACCACTGCCAGTACAGCTCGGGTAACGGGAGGCGTCCACTTCCCTTCCGACGTCGTCGCCGGGGGAGTGATGGGCTATCTGGTTGGGGATTACGTCGCCAGTAAACCGAGTGCCAGGAAGGTCCACCCCTCCCAATCGCACAACCGCGTCCGGCGAATGCCGGCAGCAGTTCTGCAACACGTCGCTATCGGCGGACCATAAGCCCTTACACGACGAAATATTTTGCCGCAGGATGGTGCACCACGATGGCCGATGTGCGCTGCTCGGGATCGAGCAGAAAGCCGGTCGTGAGGTTCACGCCGGTGGTTTCATCGCGCTACGTTCCGGGCGGAACGTCAGCGCCTGAACTGAATTGCGCGGGCTTTGGCATCAATCGGCCGGTGCCCTCGATGTTGTAAATGGCGTTTGAGCCTTCGTGCGCCGGAGTCCCCGCCAGTAACTGCTCCTTGCGGTAAACCAGGTTGCTGGCATTGAAGCTGGCCAGTTCGAACCCGTGTCCGTGGGTGATCGCGTCGGTCGGACAGGCTTCCACGCAGTAGCCGCAGAAGATGCAGCGGTTGTAATCGATATTGTACACCTTGGCGTAGCGTTCGGCGCCGCTGATCCGGTTGGTCTCGGTGTTCTCCGCCGCCTCGATGTAAATGCAGTTCGAAGGGCACGCGGCCGCGCACAGGAAGCAGGCCACACACTTTTCCAGGCCGTTCTCATCGCGTTGCAGCACGTGCATGCCGCGAAAACGCTCCTGGAACATGGCTCCCCGATTGGGTCCCGGACCGTCGGGATAGTTTTCGACCTCGGTAGGTTGAAACATCTGCCCAAAGGTGATGCTCATGCCCTTGGCGATGGCGGCGATGTTTTTGACGATTCCCATACGAGGAAACAGTATAACAACCCGGTGCGGCCCCTGTGTATCGGGCGAATTGCGGGCCGCAGCGCTACGACCGGGGTAGTCTCTGGCGCATCAGTTGCAAATGATTCTGAGCGTGGCCGGCGATGATGTAGGCCAGCGCACGCACGGAAACAGACTTCCCGTTGGCTGTCCCAGTTCGGGTTTCCGCCTCGGGCGAGATCGATCCCACCAGCGCGATGGTCGCGCCACGGATGTTCTTGAACTCAACCATCAGGTCGTGGCGGACGCGGGTGTTGAAGCCTCCGGCGGCGACGTAATCATCCTGCTCGAAGCCCTCCAGCTCTTTTGCATCGCCGCGGGCAAAGCGCAGCAAGCGATACGACATGACGCGCTCCGTGTCGCACAGATGTCCAAGCACCTGTTTGACGCTCCATTTGCCGGGTTCCTGGGGAACGCTGGCAGCGTCTTCGGAAACGCCCTGCATGAAGGCGACCAGCTCTTCCCACTGCTTCAGGAGGAATTCCTCGATCGAGCCGTCGGGGACGAGGAATACATAGTTGGCGTAGAAGTCGGCGTATTCGGTGCGGTCAGGACGATTCATCACGGCTTATCTCCAGTAGTTCATGCTAGCTCACATCGATAGATCGAAATTGCGGTTCGATTGGCCCGCTTGCCCCATAATTCCCGCACTGAACGCGATAGGGTAGCCAAACGTGAAATCGCCACTTCTTCAACCCGACGAGTCTTTCCATGAAAGGCTTTCCACAATTAGGACACGCCCACCTGGTACTCAGATTGCCAGAAATTAGGTACAAAGCTCCCCAGAACAAAAAATCCTGCGGTTACAAAGCCTGTTCCGAGAACCTTGGCTCCTAGCAGAAGGAACGGGAAGAAACCGAGAAACACTCCGAGCGGCAGAAGTAAGACCAGTCGCAGCCCCCCCCATCGCGACACAACGGAATCGGATGAATTCTGGCGCTCCGCAGCGTGTCTCATTGTTTACTCCAACCCAAACTCTTTCCACCGCTTCGTGACCTTTTCCTTTGTTTCCGCGTCCATCGTGATCTCTTCCGGCCACGGACGCGTGAAGCCCTCGCTCGGCCACTTGCGGGTGGCATCTACGCCCATCTTGGAGCCGTAGTCGGGCAGGCGCGAGGCGTGATCGAGCGAATCGACCGGCCCCAGGGTGAACTGAATATCACGTTCGGGATCGATGTTGTTCAGCACCTTCAACGTGACTTCGCCCATATCCTGCACGTTCACGTCTTCATCGACCACGAGAATGCACTTGGTGGACATCGCCTGTCCTAGCGACCAGACGCCGTTCATCACCTTGCGCGCGTGGCCGGGGTACGACTTCTTGATGGAGACGATCATCAGGTTGTGAAACACGCCTTCAATTGGCAGGTTTACATCGACGATCTCAGGGATGGTCAGCTTCATCAGCGGCAGGAAAATGCGCTCCACAGCTTTGCCCATCCATGCGTCTTCCATCGGCGGCTTGCCCACGATGGTGGTCGAGTAGATCGGGTCCTTGCGGTGGGTGATGCAGGTAATGTGAAACACCGGGTAAAGGTCTTCCATGGTGTAGAAGCCGGTGTGATCGCCAAAAGGGCCTTCCATCTTCAGTTCGTCCAGCTCGACGTAGCCTTCGAGAACAATCTCCGAGTTGGCGGGAACTTCCAGGTCCACGGTTTCGCACTTTACCAGTTCGACGGGCTTCTGCCGCAGAAACCCGGCAATGATGAACTCTTCGACATCGGGCGGAGCAGGCACGATGGACGAGAACATCATCGCCGGATCGGTGCCAATCGCAACCGCAACGTCCATTCGCCCGGCAACCCGCTTGCCTTCGGCAATGCGCGAGCCTCCGCCGGAGCGCGCCATCAGATCGAGCGCCGCAGTCACGGGATTCGCCACGCCTTCCGCCGCAAGTTTGCGCATGCGGTTGCGATAATGCTCGGCTCCCTGCTTCTGTCGCTGCCAGTGCATGCCAGTGCTGTTCGCGTCATACACGTGCATGCGATACGTACCGACATTGCGCTTGCCGGACTTGGGATCTTTCGTGATTACCGACGGCAGCGTGATGAAGCGGCCGCCGTCCATTGGCCAACATTGCAGTATGGGAAAATCGAGCAGCGAGAAGTCACTCTTTCTGATCACTTCCTTGCACGGGCCGGTGGAAACTTCCTTGGGGAAAAATTTTCCCAACTCGGCCAGCATAGGCAACATTTTTATTTTGTCGAGCAGACCCTGGGGCGACTTCACGTCCATGAACATTTTGATGCGGGCGGAAATCTCGTCGAGCGAATCGACCTCGAGCGCCAGCTTCATGCGCCGCTCGGAGCCGAACTGGTTGATGAGGACTTTCGCTCCGGGATGCCCCTTGACGTTTTCAAACAGCAACGCCGGTCCGCCCGGGCCGTGCTTGCCGCGCGCCGGCCACTTGGAAACGCGGTCGGTGATCTCGGTGACTTCCAGGATCGGATCGACTTCCGCCTTGATGCGCTTTAATTCTCCCGCCTTATCCAGCGCGGAGATCCATTCCCTCAGGTCGTTATACGCCAACGGATAGCCTCGTGTCGGTGCAGTTTGGGCAACTCACGATTATAGAGGGAGGGAGAAACAACCTCACCACTGAGCCACAGAGGAAGGAAATCAGGGCTGCCGTAACCAATTTTCGTGCGGCAGCCCCGGAATGCGCGCGAATTCGCGCTCATTATCGCTAACGATGGTGTATCCGAGGGCGAGGGCGTGGGCCCCGATCAGAAGGTCGTTGCCACCGATCGGCTTGCCGGCTTTCTCGAGACGTGTACGGAGCGTCTCGTAAGCGACATCTGCGGGCGCTTCGAAAGGCACAACCTCAATCGCACCGAGTACCGCGTGCAGACGGTTACTGAGCCGCGGTGACTGTCGCTTGGCGGCACCGTATCTTAGCTCCGAAGCAACGATGATGCTGGTGCAAACTTGGTGCTCTCCGACCTCGCGGATTTTTTGCGCCACGTTTCCCTGCGGGTTGCGGACCAAGTTGGACACGATGTTGGTGTCGAGCAGGTAACGCATCACAGGTCGACCGGTTCAGCCGGAAGGTCAGCGATCGGAGGGAAGTCTTCTTCTATCGGCTTCAAGCCCGCCAGAACGGAAAGCAGTGATTTCCGGGGCTTGGGCTCAATGATGAGCCGGGTGCCTTCCTTGCGCATAACGGCCTCATTGCCGGGCAGTTCGAACTCGCGGGGAATACGCACGGCCTGATTCCGGCCGTTCTTGAACAGCTTAACGTGGCGCTCGGGTTCGGCAACGGCCTTTGGCATAGGTCAAGCATTTGCCACGACCAGCGCAGTGTCAAGGCTTGCGGCAATGCGTCATCCGCCTCACGCCCTCAATCAGGACTCGTCGCCAGCCTTTCGGCGAGTTTGAAGCATCCATAAACGATTCCATGCTACTACTAAACCAACGCAACCCATATCCACGCGCCGATGCCTGTCTCCCATTTACCGAGATAGACATACAAAAGCAGCACTAGCGACGCAAAGACCAGCACAACGTAAGCCGACTTTGCTGTCAGACCGCGACTCGGCTCGTTACCGTCAGTTGTTAATCCAATCATGTTCAGCGAATGGCCCACGATCGCCTTCTTTGGCAATTTCGCGATGCGGGTTCGGAAGGGCGAGCGCGCCTTCTAAATTAACGTCAGTAAGCCGAGGCTACCGCTTCTTTGTGGCTGCTTTTTTCTTGGCGACCGGCTTCTTGGCTGCGGGCTTTTTCGCCGCCGGCTTCTTGACGGGAGCTTTGGCCTTGGCCGGAGCAGACTCTTTGCCTGCGGGCTTCGCCTTGGCGGGGGCGGCCTTCTTCGCCGGCGTCGCGACTTTTGCCGGAGCCTTCACTGGCGCGGCTTTCGGTGGCGCCACCTTCTTGGCGTCAACAGCGGGCTTGGAAACCGCGGCAGTCTTAGCAGCGGGCGCAACCGGAGCGGCCGCAGCCGGAGCCGGTGTTGCGGCGGCCACGACTGCCTGCACCTTCGGCTTCCGTCCGCGTTTGCCCGGAGCGGCCGATGCGGCCGGAGCAGTCGCTACGGGCGGAGCCTCGGTGGCCGCGGCCTTGCCCCTGCCCCGCTTGGGCGCCGGAGGCGGCGGTGGCGGTGGCGGCTCGTAGGGCTTCAGGAAGTTCATGATCTCGTTATGCGAACGCAGCTTGCCGTCGAGCAGCAGCAGGAAGGCCTCGTCGAGAATCTTGGGGTATTCGGGTAGCTGGGCCGTAATCCGCATCTCTACCATCTCGGCGTAGGGCAACTTCTCACGCACTTGCCGCCACTTGCCCAGGAAGTTCTTGAGCTTCTGATCGACCGCCTGCTGCTTGGTGGTCAGGCTGAGGAACAGGATGTTTTCTGGCCGCGCTGCGCTCAGGATCTTCCACGAACCTGAGTTCGTGGCAGCGTCTTTTCCGGTCAACTTCTTCGCCAAGTCATGCGCATTGTGCTCGAGGTGTTTCCATTTCTCGACAAAATCGCGACGCGGAATCATCCGCTGGATCTCGGAAATATCCTTATCGCTCATCTTCCGAGTCAGGAAGTACATAACCATCGGTCCGGACTCAACCGAGTAGCCCAGATCACTGAGGGAACTGCGCAGCTTGATAGCATGCCCGAGGTCACTGGCCTCGGCCTTGGCCACGCTCCAATGCGAGTGCAGGACCTTCAGCCAGCCATCCTTCTCAAGGGCACGCATGATGGCGATGGGATCATCTTCATGCGCCAACTGCTCCAACTCGGAGCCGATTGAGCGCTTACCGACGTATTCGATGTAGTTGTTTTCTTTGGCCGAGTCGTAGCGAGCCTGGGTGCGTTCTTCCAATGGCCAATGGAACCGGGCGCTCAACCGTGTGGCTCGAATCAGGCGAATCGGATCTTCCAAAAACGCATAATTGTGCAGCACCCGAAGCACCTTGGCCTCGATGTCGGCGATTCCATTGAAGGGATCAAGCAGCAGCCCACGGGAACCTGGATTTAACGAAAGTGCCATCGCATTGACGGTGAAGTCGCGCCGCCGGAGGTCTTCGTTAATGGTCGCCGGAGCGATGCTTGGCGGTTTACCCGGCTTATCGTAAGTCTCTGAACGAGTTAGATTTATCTCGGCCCGTACGTTCCCTGGCAGGAGCAGGTGGAGGGTCTTGAGGTCCTCCTCCACTCCCTGCACAGAAATCCCGGCTTTCTCCAATTCTTTCTGTAACTTAAGTGGGTTGCCTTGGACGCTTAGGTCGATGTCGCGGATGGGGAGTCCGGTGATTAGATCCCGGATCGTGCCGCCAGTAAGATAGAGATTCAGTCCGGCGTGGCGGGCGATTTCCTGTACCAGATTCACGCCGCGCTGTTGGTCAGGGGTGAGCCTGGATTCCATGCTGTAGATGTAGTCTGCCATCTATATGTATGACTCTAAAAGTGATAGCCGAAGCCGATTAGTAAGCGCACGGCGAATTCCTCACGGTAGCAATCCTGATTCACGGCTTGATCGACCGCCAGATTCGCCACTCTTCACCGTCAGGCGATGTGTGCAACTTACTCTCACGCTAACACTTACAGCACTGTGCACCGAGTTCGCTGCATAGCGACAATAACACAAGGTTCATGATTTGGCTACAAACTACGTTACTTAGGGCGCATTTTCCTCAAAAGTGCGACAATCGGACGAGCCGTCAGCGTTCAGGGACACTCGAGACTCCATGGCGACCACACACAAAAAGGTAATCGTCCGAAAGATGGACCGCGACACCATCAGCGGGTACGTGTCGGCCGCTTTCATCTCCGACGGCAAAATCGAGGTGCTGAATACGGCTGGGAACGTGGTGGCCATCGAGCTGCGCGAAGTGAAGGGTGTGTATTTTGTACGCGAATTCGGGGATACCGAATCGCTGGTCCGCAAGACGTTTACCTCACGTCCGCGCACGGAAGGCCTGTGGGTCCGGCTGCGCTTCCGGGACAACGAAATCATCGAAGGCCTGATGCTCAACGACCTGGTTCAGGATGGCAGCGAGGGATTCTCCATCATCCCGCCTGATACGCGGTCTAATACGCAACGAATTTTCGTGCCGCGCACGGCCCTCGCCGAGATGACCGTGCTGGCTGTAATCGGCGAGAAGAAATCCCAGCGGCGCGGCAGGCATCCCGACGACACGCTGCAGGTGCCGATGTTCAATTGATAGTTTCGCTTGGACAAAGCGAACGTCGAGACGCATCGGGAAGCGCGAGATTCATCGCAGACCAAAAAGAGGCAGGACTGAAATTGAGTCTGCTGACCGAATATTATGAAACTTGGCGAAATCGCGAGCACGCTTGGCGCCGCACTGAAAAACGGCGATCCTGAAACTGAAATTTCAGGTGTGTCGGGAATCGAAGAAGCCGTTGCCGGGCAGATCACCTTCGTAGCCAATCCGAAATACTTCGCCGCTGCTAAGAACACGAGCGCGTCGGCGATCATTGTTTCCGAGGACTTCCCTTCCATTGCATGCGCTTTGTTGCGCAGCCAGAATCCTTATCTCTGCTTTGCACGAGCCATCGACCTGTTTTATAAGCCGCCGCGCTACGCTCCGGGAATCCATCCCACGGCGGTAATCGCGCCCACGGCCAAAATCGGGGCGAACGCGCACCTAGGCGCGTACGTAGTCATCGATGATGGAGTCGAAATCGGTGACAACGCTGTGCTTTTGCCGCATGTCGTTATCTATCGCGGAGCCGAAATCGGCAACAACTTCTTTGCGCACGCTCACTCCATCGTGCGAGAGAACTGCCGACTCGGAGACATGGTGATTCTGCAAAACGGAGCAATCGTGGGCTCCGATGGATTCGGCTTTGCCCGCGATGGCGATCACTGGGAGAAGATTACGCAGTCCGGTCCAACAGTGCTCGAAAGCGATGTCGAAGTTCAGGCCAACGCCTGCATCGATCGGGCCAGCGTCGGCGAGACGCGCATCGCGCGAGGGGTAAAAATCGATAACCTCGCGCAGGTCGGACACGGCTCCGCAGTTGGCGAACACACGCTGCTGTGCGCCCAGGCAGGACTGGCCGGCTCTACCGTGGTGGGCAAGAACGTCATCATTGCCGGGCAAGCCGGCGTTGCCGGGCACTGCAACGTCGGTGACGGAGTGGTCATCACCGCCCAGAGCGGTACCCACGGCGATATTCCGGCGGGAAGCATGGTGAGCGGTGCGCCTGCGTTTGAACACAAGCAATGGTTGCGCGCAGTCAACGCATTCAGCAAACTCCCGGAGCTGGCGAAGACGGTCCGCAGCCTCGCACGAAAACAATTGCAAGCGGAGTCTGGGAAGAACGAGGAATAATCCCGCGCCGCGCGTCTATCGCTTTGTGGCGATTGGAATTTCTGGGAAGACTTCAGATTCGCCGCGGCAGGAGCAGGTTTTTAACAGCTGAAACATGAGCGATGAGACTCCCACTCCCGACGCTAACCCGGCACTCGAACCGCACATGGTTGCTGTCCAGCCGATCCGAGTGCTTCTGATCGACGACCGCGAAGAGAACCTCATCTTGCGTTCCGCGATTCTTCGCCAGAAGGGCTACCAGGTAGTCCCGGCCAATTCCATCGAGCAGGCACAGGCCACGTTACACGAGATCGACATCGCGGTACTTGACTACCATCTTGGTGCGGGGAAGCTCGGCACGGCTGTCGCCGGGACCGCCCGCAAGTTCCGATCATCGTTTTGTCAGCTACTCTCGAGCGCCGATTCGGCGGGATTGCAGATGTGCACCTGCTCAAGGGGCATAGCTCGGTTGAAGATCTACTCGACGCGTTGCGCTCCTTTCAGGCCAAGAAACGTGGCCGTCCGGTGGTAGTTGACGCGCGCGACTTCTATTACTCGCGCATCTCGATGGCCATGAGCGACGACATCGTCGTAGAAATTCTCGACCGCGACGGCAATTGGCAGTTTGTGAACGACTATTTCGCCGCCATGAAAGGCAAGGAGCGCGCGTGGTTTGCCGGTCAGAACCTGTTTGAACAATTCCCAGAGATGGCCGAGGAGTGGCGTGAGATCGTGCGCACGGTTGTCGAGACGCGCGAAACCTATATCGATCGGCGCGGCTTCCGGGGCACAGCGCACATGCCTACCAAGAGCGCCCACTGGATGTGGAACGTACTGATCCTTCCCATAAAGCTGCACGACAACCGCGATGGCGCGGTGCTCACCGCCCGCATGATCGAGAAGAAATAGGCAACTGGCCCGGCGTGTTGCTAACCATGCACGCTACTTATTGCCGCCGTTTCATGTCGTAGACTGGGTTCTTGAGCAATCCATCCGCAGATAAGGCCGCCCCGAATCGCCGGGTGTTGGAACAGCGCTACGCGCAGGAGCGCCGGGACGGCTGGTTCACTCTTGCGCTCGGGGGCGTGTCGATTGCTGCGCTTCTGTGGTATTACGCGCATCAGCAAATCCTGCTCTATGGCGATGGCGTGGCGCACATCAACATCGCGCGCCGCGTGCTCGACAACCGCTCCTGGCTGTCGTCGTTCTTTCAGTTAGGCACGGTCTGGCTTCCGCTGCCTCATATTCTGATGCTGCCATTCGCGTGGAACAAGGCACTGTGGGTGAGCGGCATAGCCGGGGCGATCGTCAGCATGGTGGCATACGTAGCCGGGGCGCTGGGAATCTTCCGCCTGGTCAGCGCTCGCGCCCCCCAAGCCGCGGCATTCTTGGCGGCGGGCATCTACGCGCTCAATCCCAACCTGCTGTACATGCAGACCACAGCGATGAACGAACCGCTCTTCCTGGCGTTCTTCATCTGGGCGATCGTCTATTTCGATGAATGGCTGCGCGGGCTATCGAACCTGTCGGGCGCGAGTTCGAATCACCGCAGTCCGGAACGTGCGCTCGAAGGCTGCGGCATTGCGTTGGCCGGAGGCGCGGCGACACGATACGACGGATGGTTTTTCGGCGCGCTCATGGGCGCGCTCGTGCTGTGGACGTTTGCATGGTGGTGGCAGAAGACGTCCAACGCGGCGCGCCGCCGCACCATGACCAAATCGCTGGCGGAGTTCCTGCTGCTCAACGCGCTGGTGCCGGTGTTCTGGCTGGCGTACAACCATCGCGTTTCAGGGCATGCCATGGACTGGGCCAATGGCCCGTATTCAGCACGGGCCATCGCCGAACGCACCACCGCTCGCGGGGCAGCGCCGTATCCCGGGAAAGACCATATGGTGACGGCTGGTCTGTACTTCCTGAAAGCGGCGAAGCTCAACCTGGGCCCAGGACACTGGGGAAACGTGCTGTTCTTGCTGGCTCTATTGGGGACATCCGTTGCGCTGTGGCGATTCCGTCGGTACCGCACATGGCTTCTGCTTTGGGTCCCACTCGCGTTCTATGCGCTATCGATTGCGTATGGCAGCGTGCCGATCTTCATTCCTACCTGGTGGCCGTTCTCCTACTACAACGTCCGATATGGACTGGAGCTATTGCCGGTTTTTGCAGTGTTTCCCGCGCTGCTGGCTGTGTATCTGGTGGAACTCGTCAGCAACCCGAAAAAGAAACTCGTGGTCTGGAGCCTGCTGGTGCTGCTGGTGGCGGCCAGTTACCTGTCAATCTACGCAGACGTTCCCATCACTTTAACGGAAGCGCGAGTTAACGCCCGCACGCGAATGGTGCTGGAAGAGGAACTGGCGCGATTCCTCGCTGGGCTACCTCCGTCGGCTACTCTGCTTATGTATCAGGGCGAACATGTGGGCGCGCTGCAACAAGCCGGCATACCGCTGCGGCAGGTGATCAGCGAGGTGAGTCATCCGGATTGGGAGTGGGCCTTGCTCGACCCGGCGCGCCACGCTGATTTCATTATTGCGTTCAAGGGCGACCCGGTGTGGATGGCAGCGCAAGAACATCAGCAGGAATTGACGAAACTGCTTTCCATCACCGTACCGGGCCAGGCCAAGTGCAACATTTACAGCCCCAAGCGGCGGGATGGTGAGCCGCCAATGCCCTCCGGCAAATAACCACGCTCGGTCAAGAGCGCTGGCATCAACGCTTTGCTACAATCCGCGCAGTGACGACACATTCATCGACTACCATGACCTCGATTCCCTTCGTGAAGGCCACCGCGTGCGGCAACGACTTCCTGATCGTCGGAACCGAGCACGCCCCGGCGGACATCGCCGGTATTAGTCAACGGATATGCGACCGACACAATGGCGTCGGCGCCGACGGTGTCGAATGGATACTGCCTGCCACCGATGCCGACGTTGCGATTCGATTGCTCAATGCTGATGGTTCGCAAGCGGAGATCTCCGGCAACGGCACCCGCTGCGTGGCCGCGTGGTATTGTGCCGAGCGCGACCGAACCTCCGTAGTCATAAGGACTGGAGCGGGACTGAAGACCTGTGATTTAACCAGCCGCATCGGACAGCATTTTGAGTTTCGTACTTCGATGGGCGAACCAGACGTTGGAGGTGAGATCGAGGTCCGGTTGAAGGACAGAAACGTCCGCGGCATTTCGGTGTCGATGGGTAATCCGCACTACGTGATGTTCGTTCCGGAGTTCGTGCCCGGCTGGCAAGCCTGGGCTGAGCAGATTGCGACGCATCCGGACTTCCCACACGGAACGAATGTTGAGTTGGTCAAGGTTCTCAACGATCATGAGATCGAAGTTCGTTTCTGCGAACGCGGTGTTGGCGAGACAATGTCGTCGGGAACGGGCTCATCGGCGGCAGCGACGGCTTCGATTCACGCTGGAAGGGCGAGGTCTCCCGTGCAGGTGCACGCCCCCGGGGGCACGCAGACTGTAGAGTGGGACCGCGAAGTGCTGTTGCACGGGCCAGCGACGATACTCTGTCGCGGCGATTTTTTCATTTAAGATAGTCCTTCCGAATGACACCCTTCACCCAACCTGAACGCCTGCGACCTGCCGCCTTGCGGCTCGGCGATACGGTTGGCATCATCGCACCAGCAGGACCGATTGAGCCCGATGCCCTGGAGGCTGGTTGCGCCTGGCTGGTTCGCCAAGGCTATCTACCGTTCTATCTGCCTTCAATCCTCGAACGTGATTTGTATTTCGCAGGCAGCACAGAGCGCCGATTGGATGAGTTCCACCAGATGTTTGCGCGTCCTGAGGTGAAGGCGATCATTTGCGCCCGGGGCGGATACGGCTGCAACTACCTGCTGCCCAATATCGACCTCAATGTGGTGCGGACCAATCCCAAGATTTTTTGCGGCTGCAGTGATGTGACTACTCTGCTGACCCACCTGTGCGATGCCACGAGTCTGGTGACGTTTCACGGGCCCATGCTCAACATCGACGTGCGTCCTGATGGCGTGGACGAGAAATCCTGGCTGGCGGCGATGACGTCTGGCGAAGCATATGTGCTTGAGTTTAGCGGCGACGAAGTACAGACGCTCGTTCCAGGAAGCGCAGAAGGCATGCTGTACGGAGGTTGTCTGTCGATGCTATGCGCATCGCTGGGTACGCCCTACGAGATCGAGACGCGCGGCACGATTCTTTTCCTCGAAGACCTGGCGGAGCCGGCGTTCCGCATCGATCGCATGCTGATGCACTTGAAGCTAGCCGGAAAGTTCGAAGGCGTCCGGGGAGTGATTTTCGGAGAAATGCTAAATTGCAGCCCGCGCGGCGCGCAGGACTACACACTGCAACATGTAGTGCACCGCATGTTGGGTGGCCTTGGTGTGCCAATAGCTTATGGACTGAAGTCAGGACACGTGAGCCGTGGCAATATCACGTTGGCTTTCGGCGTGGCAACACGATTCACCGCCGGGACTAACGTGTCATTACGCCTTGCAGCTTCGGTTAGGCACGAGCCGGCACACATTCCTGTGTCCAAATCATGAAACAAAAGCACGTTCATCTAATCGGGATCTGCGGCACTGCGATGGCCTCGCTGGCCGGAATGCTGAAACAGCGTGGCCATCAGGTTACGGGTTCCGATGTTGCGGCATATCCTCCGATGTCGGAATTCCTGGCTTCGCTGGGCATTCCCGTAGCGCAGCCATTTAGCGAGAAGAACCTCGATCCGCGGCCCGACCTGGTGATCGTAGGCAACGCCATCTCGCGGGGCAATGTTGAACTCGAATATGTGCTCGACCAGCGCGTCGCTTACCAGTCAATGGCACAGGTGCTGCACGATGAGTTTCTGATCGACCGGGAGCGTTTGGTAGTAGCAGGCACGCATGGCAAAACAACTACGTCCTCCCTGTTGGCGTGGCTGTTTACGGAAGCCATGCGCGCCCCTGGTTTTCTTATCGGCGGAATTCCAGAAAACTTCGGCAGTTCGTTTGCGCTCGGCGAGGGACGCGAATTCATCGTCGAAGGCGACGAGTACGATACGGCATTCTTCGATAAGGGCCCAAAGTTCCTGCACTATTTTCCGGACGCGGTGATTCTGACTTCGGTTGAGTTTGACCACGCGGACATCTACAAGAATCTTGACGAAGTGATGACAGCGTTCAAGCGGTTGGTGAACCTGGTACCGCGGCGTGGGTTGCTCATCGCCTGGGACGGCCATCCCAATGTGGACGAGTGTGTGAGCCACGCCTTTTGCCGGGTGGAACGCTATGGTTTTGGCGAGGGATCGACGTGGCGGATTTCCGACGCAGATTACAGCGACAGCCTCACGCGATGGAGAGTCGCGCGAGACGGCGCTCCGTGGGCGGATTTTGAATCGCAACTGGCGGGTGAGTACAACATCCTGAATGCTACCGCTGCAGCTGCGATGGCATCCAACTACGGCATTCCGATCGAAGTGATGGCGAAGGCGCTGCGCAGCTTCCGCAGCGTCAAGCGGCGGCTTGAAGTAAAGGCTGAAGTTCATGGAATCACCATCATCGATGACTTTGCGCACCACCCTACCGCCATCACCGGGACGCTGGAGGCCCTGCGTGCCCGGTATCGCGGTCGGCGCTTGTGGGCCGTCCTTGAACCGCGTTCCAACACACTGCGTCGCAAGGTGTTTGAGGATGAGTTGGCAGAGAGCCTGGCGCACGCCGACCAGGTGGTTCTGGCGCGTGTGTTCAAGTCGGATGCGATTCCGGAGGCCGAACGGCTTGACCCGCAAACCATCATTGCCAAACTGAACGCCAGCGGCAAACCGGCACGCCTGCTGGCTTCAGCCGATGCGATCGTGGAAACCATTGCCTCGGAGTTGCGTGAAGGCGACGTGGTTGCCATCCTCTCCAACGGCGGCTTCGGAGGGATCTACGAGAAGTTGCCGGCAAAGCTGAATTCGCTCCACGAGGTCTCGACGCCGGCGTGATGTACCTTCTTCGTAAATCCGCCTCTGCCAACCTGCTTCTGGGACTTGCTCTTGTGGTGAGCGGCGCCGATCAGTTGTGGGGAGCAATGCCGGTCACGTGTTCGTCTCCTGTCAGCGCTCAGCCCCAGGCGACTGAGTATTTTGTTTCGCTGGCCGATTACACTCATCATTTCGCGCATGTCAGCATTCGATTTCCCCAGGCCACGGGAACCATCACGCTCAACCTGCCGGCGTGGAACGCACTCTACCAAGTGCGCGATTTTGCGGCCAACGTGGAAAACGTCCAGGCCGCCGACGCCTCCGGTCGACCGGTCCCGGTCGTCAACAGCAAGACCAGCGAATGGGAGATTACTTCCGCGGGGCATTGCGTGGTGGTTGACTACAACATCCACCTCGACAGCAGCGGACCATTCGGCTCCCAACTGAGCCCTGAGCACGGCTTCTTCAATTGGGCGATGGTACTGATGTATTCGCCCGCCACACGGTCGCAGGGCATGAGTGTGCAATTGCTGGACGTCCCGGCCGGCTGGGGCCTGCAGGATGTTCATATCCTGGGAGAAGCGTCTGCGGGCAAAGTGGAGCAGACAGTCGGCGTTGCCCACGGTTACGACGAACTGGTGGACAGTCCCGCCGAGGTCGGCGTTTTCCAGCAGTCCGAATTTCAACAGGATGGAGCTACCTACCACATTGTGGTACATGGCGATCCTCATGACTACGATGCCGGCAAGCTGCAGGAGGTAGTCCGCAAGATCACGCATGCCGCAGTGGACTGGATGGCCGACCGCGCGTTCGACGAGTACACCTTTCTCTATCACTTTCCGCGGGGACACGGCGCCGGCGGCATGGAACATGCATACGGAACGGCCATCGACATCAATGGCGAACGCCTGCACAGCAGCATGACGCCGGTTGCCAGCGTCAGCGCCCATGAGTTTTTCCACCTGTGGAACGTCAAACGCATCCGGCCTCAATCGCTCGAGCCGATTGATTACCAGAGGACGATGGACACCCGCGCGCTGTGGTTCAGCGAAGGCGTAACCAGCACCGTCGGCGACATGCTGCTGGCGCGGGCGGGCTTGCTGAATGACCGGCAATATCTCGACCGCGTGGCCAGCGAGATCAACGAGTTGCAATCGCGTCCTGCGCACCGCTGGCAGTCGGCGGAGGAGTCGAGCCTCGATGCCTGGTTTGAAGGCGACGCGTATTATCGCACGCCCCAGCGCAGCATCAGTTACTACAACAAAGGCGAAGTGCTTGGAGTCCTGCTTGACCTGCGGATGAGGCAACTCACCCAGGGCAGAAAGTCGTTGCGCGACCTGTTCCAGTGGATGAACGAGAACTATGCCAAGAAAGGCAGGCCTTTCCCCGACTCCGATGGAGTGCAGCAGGCGGCGGAAACTGTCACCGGCCAGAGCTTTGCAGAGTTCTTCCACGATTACGTAGCGGGAGTACTGGAGTTACCCTATAACGAATTGTTCAACTTCGTGGGGCTCCAGGTGGCGGAGACCACGGTGCGCACGTCAACGCCAGGGTTCACGACCAGCACGAGTTTTGGTGGTCAACCCGAGGTGGCTTCAGTGGACACAAATAGCGACGCGCAGCGCGCCGGGATGGCGATTGGAGACCGAGTCGTTGAGGTGGATGGAAAGCCGGTTAGTACGTCCGTTGACGACCAGCTTTCGCGGCTGCGTGCAGGAACCACCGTGAAACTGACGCTGGCGAACCGTCGAGGACAGCACACCGTCAAGCTTAAATTGAAGTCGCACGAGGAGCAGATGTACATTCTGCAGGACGTTCCTTCTCTCACTGCCGAACAACGGACGCATCGCGCGGCCTGGATCCATGGTGACGATGAAACTGGCGGTGGACAGTGATCCGGAGCTTTTGCCTCATGACACTCTGGGCAGTGTCGCTCCTGATCGTCGGACCAATTATGTTGCTTCACGCATTCCTGACCGGCAATATCGAGCCGTTGTATCGCAGCGGGATGAAAATTGCCATCATTTGTGTGCGCCTGGTGGGCGTGAAGATCGAAGTGCGCGGGTTGGAAAACATACAGTCCTCGCGCAGCTATATTTTCATGTCGAACCACGTCTCCAATCTCGATCCACCGGTATTTGTTCCGAACATTCCCGGCCGCTGCTCAGTGCTGCTCAAGAAAGAAGTGCTTCGCATACCGATTTTTGGCAGGGTGCTGAAAATGGCGGAGATGGTTCCGGTCGATCGCAGCAATCGTGAGGCTGCGATTGAGAGCGTGCATGCGGCGGCAGAGGTGCTGCGGCGCGGCCTGAACATGGTGATCTTTCCCGAAGGGACACGATCACCGGATGGGCGCCTGCTGCCCTTCAAGAAAGGGCCGTTTCACCTGGCGATGGAGGCAAATGTGCCGGTGATCCCGGTGACGCTTCTCGGGACCTTCGAGTGCTGGCCGAAAGGCACGTGGGCCATGCGCAAGGGGAAGACGACGGTGATCTTTCATCCGCCGATTGAGCCGTCAGAATTTTCCGACCGCGACGATTTGATGGTTGCAGTCCGCACAGCCATCGCCAGCGCGCTGCCGGAAGATCGGCGAGAGCCAGGACCAATCGTGGAAGCAGATACCTCGCGGGCTGAAGCCCGCAGCGAATGACTAAAATAGAGGACTCCGACGCTGGCCTGAAGGCCAGCTCTTCCACCGCTCTAATCCAGGTGCGTCAGTTCGCGGAACACTTTGAAGCGCTGATCGATTTCCTCGCGAGTCAGCGATTGCAAGCGTTCCGTTCCGAACTGCTCCACTGAGAACGATCCCATCACGCTGCCGTAAAACATCGCATGTTTGAGGACGTTGCGGGTGACTTCGCCCTGCGACGCGATGTATCCCATAAAGCCCCCGGCGAAGCTGTCGCCTGCGCCCGTGGGGTCGCGCACTTCATCCAGTGGCAGCGCGGGAGCGCGAAAAGGATGGTGCCCTCCGGCAAATTCTCCATCGCGGAAGAAAATGGTCGCGCCGTATTCGCCATGCTTGATGACCAGTGCCTTCGGTCCCAGCGCCAACACCTTGCGTGCGGCGCGCGGCAGACTGCTGTCGCCCGCCAGCATCTTGGCCTCGGTATCGTTGATCAGCAGGACGTCAACGCGCTTCAGCATCTCGCCAAGGTTCTGGCGGTGGTCCTTGATCCAGTAATTCATGGTATCGCCGCCCACCAGCTTTACCTTGGGCATGGCATCGCGCACCTGGGCTTGCAGTACGGGATCGATGTTGGCGAGAAACAGGAAATCCGAGTTGTGATATTCCGCCGGAATCTGCGGCTGGAAGCTCGCGAAAACATTCAGGTCAGTCTGCAGAGTCTGGGCCTCATTCACGTTTTCGCCGTACTCGCCCGCCCAGAAGAAGGTCTTGCCGTCGGCATGTTGAATGCCGCGAGTATCGACGCCGCGCTTGTTCATCACGGCTTCGTGCTCGGCGGTGAAATCCTTGCCCACCACGCCTACCACGCGCACGTCGGTGAAATAGCTGGCGGAAAGGGAGAAATACGTGGCGGCGCCGCCGAGCACTTTCTCACGCACACCGTATGGGGTTTTTAGGCTATCGAATGCGACCGAACCAACCACAACAATGGACAAAGCTTAAACTCCTGTCTTCTTTTCTGATTCGAAGTACCGCCCGACGATGAGTCTGAGGCGGTCGAGAGTAGCGGCGGGAACCGCAGCTTTATGGGTAATGATGGCGTGCTTCAACGCCGAACCGCAGGTGCAGACGCGCTCTTTGGGCATAGCCGCGACCGCTTCCCGCACCACGTTGCTGGCGTTCTCGGCATTCTTCACCAGCACGCCGATGATCTGCTCCACCGTTACGTGATCGTGCTCGGGATGCCAGCAGTCGTAATCCGTCACCATGGCGACGGTCACGTAGCAGAGCTCTGCTTCTCGCGCGAGTTTGGCCTCGGTGAGGTTGGTCATGCCGATGACGTCCATCCCCCAACTGCGATACAGGCTCGACTCGGCCTTGGTGGAGAACTGCGGACCTTCCATGCAGAGATACGTGCCGCCGGACTTGGCATGAACACCCACGCGCTCGCAGGCGCGCGCTACAACTTCGGCGGCTTCGTCGCAGATTGGCTCGCCGAATCCGATGTGCGCCACCAGTCCGTCGCCGAAGAAGGTATCCACGCGATGCCGCGTGCGATCGACGAATTGATCGGGGATCACGAAATCCAGCGGCTTGTGTTCTTCCTTCAGCGAACCCACAGCCGACAGCGAGAGGATGCGTTCGACCCCAAGCTGCTTGAATCCGTGGATGTTGGCGCGGTAAGGCAGTTCAGTGGGCATCAGACGATGTGCGCGGCCATGACGGGTTAGAAAAGCGACCTTGCGACCACTCAACGTACCCAGTACGTAGGAATCGGAGGGCGCGCCAAACGGCGTCTCCAATGACACTTCGTGGACATCGGTCAGACCCGGCATGGAGTACAGACCACTCCCGCCGATGATGCCAATTTCCGCTTGTTGCAACGGATACTCCTTCAAGGTGGGTTGCAAACCTTTGATTATACAAAAAGAAATGGGGCGGCTCGAAACCGCCCCACGAGGTTCAGTGTTGGCCAGTTTGGTAGGCCAGTCCGTCCACGGTGGCTATTGCTTCTCGTCGATATATGTCGAGACTCTTCCGGTTTGTTTATTGTCGGAGACGCTAGTCATCTTCTTTCCATCGGGCGAAACTGTGATCTTCTGGACACTGTAAATCTTGCCATCGCGATTATAGGTCACCTCGATGGCGCGGTCCCCCAGCTTCTTCAGCGACACGGTCTCGTTCGCATAAATACCTTTCACCGGGTACTCTTTGCCATCGAGTTTGGCTTCCCAGCTCTCGCCGGTCGGGGTGGACATGCTCAGCCCATCGCTCCCGCCCTTCCAGGTGGTTGTGAGCCCGGTGGCATCTTCGCTTACGTTCTGAATACGCCAGGAACCGGAGATGGCACTCGAACCCGCAGGCCCCTTGGAAACGCGGGTCCACTTGCTTTCCGCCTTGAAGGGCCGGCTGCCGTCAGCGGGATAGTTTGTGCTCGAAACGGTCAGCATCTTCCCATCGGTTGAGGCGGTCCTGGTCTGTTCAAACGTTGGCTTGCCGGCTTTCTTGGCGCTGGTGTGAATCGTGTTCGCGTCCACAACCTGCACCGCGAGCGTGTCATACGGCTGGCCCGTGACAGGCTGGTCCTGACCGTCCGCCTTTACGTTGATTTTTGGGACGCAACTTTCGCAGTCATACATTCCATTGTTGACCGAAAACACGTAGGGCTTTTGCGACAGCTTGGACTCCGCCATATTGGTCTTCCAAGTACCGTCAAACGGGCTTTGGGCAAACAACATTACAGGGAGGACCCACATAACAACGCATAGCAACTTCTTCATGTTGTGATCTCCTGATCCGAAATTTTCGCTTTTGGTTCCCGACCGCCCCCTCGCTACGTGAGCCGAGAGGGACTCAAGTTAGGCGGGTGCTCTAAGGAAGGTGGAATTCAGATCAGATTGACTTAGTTCAGTGATCTGTAAGAGGTGAGGCGTTTCTCACTCGCTGTCAGGTTATGTCCGGGTTCCCAGTTTGTCAAACCCGGGGACCAACCCGCGAGCCGGTTACGGTTGATTTACCGCATGATCATCGCGACATGCGAGCCGTTCGCCAGCCCCAACGACCAATGGACCGCGTTGATGAAGAAGTTGGGGAAGATGCCGATGCCGACCGTTCCCACGGCGGTCACAAGCAACGCCAAGCCCATCGCGGGGCCAACGCGCACCGGCTCCGCGTCCACTGCGGGTTTGATGATCATGGCACTGGCGATGCGCATGTAGTAGTACATGCTGATCACCGCGTACAGCACCGCGACGCTCGCCAGAACGTAGTGCCCGGTCTGGATCAGGCTCAGGAAGATGAAGTACTTGCCCCAGAAACCGGCCAGAGGCGGGATGCCCGCCAGCGACAACAGGAACAGCAGCATCAGCATGGTTTCGGCCGGGGCCTTGGAGTACAGGCCGGCGATGTCATCGATATCGTCGCCAATGATGTTGCGCCGCCGCAACGAAGTGATGACGGCGAACGCGCCCAGGTTCATGAAGGTATACACCAGCAGGTAGATCATGATCGCCATGATTCCGGTGGAGTTGTTCACGCCGTCGCTGGCTACCAGTCCGAGCAGCATGTAACCGACGTGCGCAATCGACGAGTACGCCAGTAGCCGCTTGAGGTTGTTCTGCGTGATGGCTGCAAGGTTTCCGACGGTCATGGTCGCGATGGCGACAAACACCAGCAGCGGCACGTACATCGAGCGCAGCGGCCCCAGGCCGAACAGAAAGATCCGGAGCAGCAACGCCCATCCCGCGGCTTTCACGGCCACTGACATGAATCCTGTAACGCTGGTCGGTGCGCCCTCGTAAGCGTCCGGCGCCCACTGATGGAACGGCACCGCGGCAATCTTGAACAGCACGCCGACGGTGGTCGTCAGCAAGGCGAAGGCGACGATGGGATCGTGCGGACGCGTCGCCATCACCTCTTGCAACTTTTGCGCGATCACCCCCAGGTTGGTGCTGCCCGTCACGCCGTAAAACAACGACAGTCCGTAGGCGAACAGTCCCGACGAAAACGCACCCAGCAGCAGGTACTTCAGAGCGGCTTCGTTGGAGCGCTTATCGCGCCTCAGGAATCCCACCAGCACATAGGTCGAGATGGCCATCAACTCCAGGCCAATGAACAGCAGCACGATGTCGTAGCCCGCGGCCATGCACATCATGCCCACCACCGAGAACAGGATCAGGGCATAGAACTCGCCGTGGTTTTCCCGTTCCACTTCGAGGTAGTGGATTGACATCAGGATGGCAATCGCGGCGCCCACCAGGAACAGGTAGAAAAAGTAAATCGCAAAGCGATCGACCACCAGCGTGCCCATGAAGCCGGTGAACGACGCGACGTCGATGCCGCGCTGCTCCGCGACTCGATATGCCAGGTGGAGCTTTCCCACCGCCGCTGCCGAAAATGAAATTCCGGCCAGTGCGACGAAGGCGTTCACCGGTTTCCATCCCTTCGGCAGGATCAGGTCGATGAGCAGGATGCCGAGCGCGAACAGCGACAGCAGCACCATGGGCAGGGCCAGCAGGTAGTCGGCGCTCGAAAAATATTGACCGATCGCGAGGCTCACAGTTTCATCCCTACTTCCCGATCCCGGGCGCGGCGGCAGTGATATTTGCGCTCGCCACCTTCACGCGCGCCGGCGATTTCTTCTGTGTCAATCCCGTGGCGGCCGGGCTGCCGGTTGTGGTCGGAGTCTTTACCTCAGGAACCTTCGGCGCTTCCGGCACCGGAGTCGCAGCGTCGGGTTGCGCAGGTTGTCCAGCAACCACCGGCTTGGTCAACCCGGGATAGTCCGGACGCACCGTCGCCACCAGGTTATTCACCGGCGTTGCCAGTATCTGGAAGAGCGGCTTGGGATAGAGGCCAATCGCGAAGGCTAGGATTACTAGCGGAACAAAGGTCGCCAACTCGCGCGCCGACAGATCCAATAGTTTCTGATTCTTCGGATTATTGTTCGGCCCGAAGAACACGCGCTGGAACAGCCACAGCAAGTAGGCCGCAGCCAGAATCACTCCCGGCGCCGCCCATGCCGCCCACCACTTGTTCTCCATGAAGGTTCCCTGCAGGATGGTGAACTCGCCCACAAACCCGTTGAGGAGAGGAAGTCCCATTGACGACATGAACATGATCAGCGCGATGGTCGCGTACACCGGCATGATGGTGGAGATTCCGCCATACTCGCTGATCTCGCGCGTGTGGCGGCGTTCATACAAAATGCCGACGATCAGGAACAGTGCACCGGTGGAGATGCCGTGGTTGATCTGCTGAATCACCGAGCCGCTGATTCCCAGCGGGCTGCAGGCGAAAATACCAAGCGTGCAGAAGCCAAGGTGACTCACCGAAGAGTAGGCCACCAGCTTCTTCATGTCTTTCTGCACCAGCGAAACCAGTGCGCCATAAATGATGCCGATAATCGACAGCGTCACCATCAACGTACGTACCCAGGGCATCATCACGATCCCCGGGAAGAACGGCAGGGAGAAGCGCAGGAAACCGTACGTTCCCATCTTCAGCAGAACGCCGGCCAGAATCACCGAGCCCGCCGTAGGCGCTTCGACGTGCGCGTCGGGCAGCCATGTGTGGAACGGGAACATCGGCACCTTGATGGCGAATCCGAGGAAAAACGCGAAGAACAGCCACAATGCCGCAGGGCCCGCGATCTTCGGAGCGGTGGTGTACAACTCAGGAATCGAGAACGTATAAACGCCGGTCAGCGTGTGGTGATGGAAGTACAGGAAGATGATGCCCAGCAGCATCAGCACCGAACCGAACAGGGTGTACAAGAAGAACTTGATCGCGGCGTAAAGCTTGCGCGGCCCGCCCCAGATGCCGATCAGCAGGTACATCGGCACCAGCATGGCTTCCCAGAACACGAAGAACAGGAAGAAGTCATTGGACATGAACACGCCGAGCATGCCGGTTTGCAGCAGCAGAAACCAGGCGTAATACTCTTTAGCGCGGTCCTGGATGGCCTCCCACGACGACAGGATCGAGATCGCACCCAGCAGGGTGGTCAGCATGATCAGCAGGAACGAAATGCCGTCGATGCCAATTACGTAACCCGCGCCGATTGAGGGGATCCAGTTGTTGGGTGAGCCTTCCACGAATTGAAAGCCCGCGCGCTCTTTCACCGCCCAGAACCACGGCACCAGGGGCAGCGAAACCGCGAATCCCAGGAAACCAAAGATATTCGCAATCCAGCGAATCGCATCTTTGTTCTCCTTCGGCACCAGCAGCAGGAGCAGCGCTCCCACCAGCGGCGTGAACAGCACTATCGAAAGTATGTGGTTATACATTGCTTAGTTCCAATCCCTGTGGCGGCGCAACCCTTTCGGCCGCATGAATTCCGCCTCTACCACTTGACCACGTAATAAAAGATGAAGCACACCAGGCCGGCAACCATCACCAACGCGTACCACTGCACCAATCCCCACTGGATCAGCCGCACCGGATACGAAGCCAGCCTCGTCAGCACGGCCACACCATTCACGAAGAGGCCGTCAATGATCCACTTGTCCCACCAGTTCGAGAGGGTGCCGCTCATGCGGGTCGTCCAGCCTGCGCCGTTCACGGTGCCGTCGATGGCGTTGGCATCAAACTTCCACAGGCCCTCACCCAATCCCAACATTCCCAAGCGCACCGGACCCAACTTCTTGCGCCCGGTGAATACCCAGTCGTAGATTTCGTCCACGTAGTATTTGCGGAATAACGTCTTGTAAAAGCGCGGCGAAATTTCGTTAATCGGCTCTTGATAGCCCTTGTCGGCATTCTTGTAAGCCCGTTGCGCCAGCCACCAGCCGACAATCGCCGCTCCCACGGAGGCGAACATCAGGGCATACTCCATAGGATCGGTGTGCTCGACCTGTTTCTCGGCAGCGGCTACTTGAGAAGCGGCTCCTTCGTTCTCGAGAACCTGTGCCTCTTTGGCGAACACGGGTTCCAGGAACTTCTCGAACTTATTGGATCCACCAAGGCTATGGGGCATACCAAGATATCCGGCACCCAGCGAGCACAGAGCAAGTATGACTAGCGGGACCGTCATGGTCTTGGGCGACTCGTGGATGTGGTGCTCGATGTCGTGACTCATGCGCGGCTTACCGAAAAATGTCAGGTAGATCAGCCGGAACATGTAGAACGACGTCATCAGCGCAGTAAGAAACGCGATGTACCACAGGTAGCGATACGCACCCGCTTCGCGCGACCACGTCTCCCAGAGGATGGCGTCTTTCGAGAAGAAACCCGCGAATCCCGGAATACCTGCGATCGCGAGGGTGCCGATCAGCATGGTTCCAAATGTCGTTTTGATCTTTCCGTGCAAATTGCCCATGTGCTGCATGTCCTGCTCGCCGCTCATGGCATGGATCACGGAGCCGGAGCCGAGGAATAACAGGGCTTTGAAGAACGCGTGGGTGAAGACGTGAAACACTCCCGCACCAAACGCGCCCACGCCCAGCGCTAGGAACATATAGCCCAACTGCGAAACCGTCGAGTACGCCAGCACGCGCTTGATGTCGTTCTGCACCAGGCCGATGGTCGCCGCGAAGATAGCGGTCAAGGCTCCCACGATCGCAACTGTCTTCATCGCGTGCGGAGCCAGCACGAACAACGCATTCGAACGCGCCACCATGTACACACCTGCCGTCACCATGGTCGCCGCGTGGATCAGTGCAGACACCGGCGTCGGGCCTTCCATGGCGTCCGGCAGCCAGACATACAGCGGGAACTGCGCCGACTTGCCGCAAGCTCCCACGAAGAGCAATAGGCAGGCGGCGGTAATCACTGGGTCGCCGATCGCGAATTGGCCACTGCGCGCCATTGCATTGACTTGGGTGTACTGCACCGAGCCAAAATGCCAGGCGATCATGAACATGCCCAGCAGGAATCCCGCGTCGCCGATGCGGTTGACGATGAACGCCTTGTTCGCCGCTGTCGAAGCCGAGTGCCGCTGGAAGTAGAAGCCGATGAGCAGGTACGAACACAGGCCCACGCCCTCCCACCCAACAAACATCAGGGCGTAGTTGTCGGCCAGGATCAGCGTCAGCATCGAGAACATGAACAGGTTCAGGTATCCGAAGAAGCGGTAGTACCCGCCCTCATGCGCCATGTAGCCCATCGAGTAAATGTGGATGAGCATGCCCACGCCGGTCACAAACAGCAGCCAGATGCTTGACAGCGGATCGAGCAGGAACCCGGCATCGATTTTGAACTGCGCAGTGTGTCCGCCGTTGGCGACGTAGCTCAGCGAACTGTCGCCCGTGCCCAGCCAGGTGAACATCACCTTCTCGAAGGGCTTGCCGGGATTCGCGGCCGAGTAGCCGGTGTACTGCCAAACTGCGGCGCACGTCCACAGGAACGCCAGCGCGACTAGGCCGACGCAAATGCCGTTGATCGCCGACTTCTGTAGCTTGCGTCCGAAAAAGAACATGCAAGCCGCGCCGAGGGCGGGAAACAGCGGAATCAACCAGATGTGGTCTAGAAGATACATTGTCAGCCTTCAGCAACTAGCGATTAGCAACTAGCGGTAAACAACGCAAGCCTTAACTTCGGTTCGCCCTACACAAGTTCTATGTTGGCGACGGCAACCCCAATTCGCGACGCGCAAAGCTTGTCGCTAGTTGCTAGCTGCTAGCCGCTTCTTACCACCGCAACAATTCCGCTTCGTCCACGTTTACCGTCTCTTTGTTACGGAAGAAGGCGATGATGATGCCCAGTCCGACTGCAGCTTCCGCCGCGGCGTCGGTAATTACAAATATCGCGAACACCTGGCCGTGCAGGCCGTATAGCCGCGAGAACGCCACCAGGTTCAGGTTCACGGCGTTCAGGATCAGCTCAATCGACATCAGGATGATGACCACGTTGCGCCGGGTCAGCACGCCAATGGTGCCGATGATCAGCAGCGCCGCTGCCACGACTAGATAATGCAGGGTTGTGATCTCGCCCATGTCAGATCCTCTTCTTCGCCATAACCACGGCGCCCACGATGGCCACCAGCAACAGCAGTGACGCAATTTCAAACGGCAACATGTACTGCCCGTAGAGCGCCAGCCCGATCTGTTGCGTGTTTTGTCCTTCGGGCAACGTCGCACTCATGGTGATGGGGAATATCGCGCTTCCCTGTCGAATCACGAACAGCAGCAGTCCACCGAGTGACAGCGCTGCGATCAGACCGACCATCCACTGCTGGTTGAATTGAATTTCACGGATGTTCTGGTCCAGGTTCACCAGCATGATGACGAACAGGAACAGCACCATGATTCCGCCGGCATAGAGCACGATCTGCACGCCAGCGACAAACGGTGCATAGAGCATAAGGTAGAGTCCGGCCAGCGAAACCAACGTCACGATCAGCGACAGCGCCGCGTGCACAGCGTTCTTGCGGGTGATCACCGCGACTGCAGACGCCACCGCGATGATCGACAGAAAATAAAAGAAGAATGTTGTGCCGACAGGATTCATCTCGCCCCGCCTGATTCGTCTTCAAAACTGGCAACTGACCACTGGCCACTGGCAACTTTCTTCATCGTTCGTACCTCACCGGCTCGGGCCCGTGCTCCAGCGCCGCCTGGTCGAGCACCATGCCATCGCGGCTGTAGAGCGCCATCTCATAGTCCTGGGTCAATTCCAGCGCATCAGTGGAACACGCCTCAGCGCACAAGCCGCAGAACATGCAGCGGCTCAGATCGTAGGTCCACGAGACAACTTCCTTGCGCTTGGTCACAGGATTACGTTCACCCTTCACGACGATCAACTGCTCCGGACATGCCAGCGCGCACAGGTTGCACACGATGCACAGCGACTCGCCAGTATCCGGATTGGTGTTCAACCGCGGCTGCCCGCGATACCGCTCGAAGATCACCGGGCGTTCCATCGGATACTGCTCGGTGATGCGTTCCTTTTCCGACTGGTTGTGGAACGTCACCGACATGCCCTTGAGCAGGTCAACCAAGAAAACCTTCCGAAGCAGCGGAGCCACACTCACTGCAATACCCCCACGATGGCTGTCCATAATTCCTGGCGCAGGCCGATGACCGCGGTCGCGATCAACACGGCGAGGCCAATTGGCAGCAGCACTTTCCAGCCGACTTTCATGAGTTGGTCGAAGCGGTAGCGCGGAAACGTGCCGCGGTACCAGATATACAAGTACATAAAGCATGAAACTTTAGCGACGAACCAGAAGATGTCCTGCACCCTCTCGCGCACCCCCGGCAGCAGCAGGAACAATCCGAGCAGCGCAAGCAATGCTCCGAACACCGCCAAGCCAATCGTCTGGGCGCGCATCTGCACAATGTTCGGCATGCGGACAGTTCCGAGGAAGCATCCTGCTCCCATGGCCAGAAACGCTAGTGCCGGAACCAGCGAGAACGCCAGGTCCCATGCCGGTCCGTGCAATAGGTTCGCGAACGGACGCAGCCATCCACCGAGCCACAGCGTCACCGCGATCGAGGAAACCGCGAGCATGGCCGTGTACTCCGCCAGGAAGAACAGCGACCAGCGGAACCCGCTGTACTCGGTGTGGAAGCCGGCGACCAGTTCCGATTCCGCTTCGGGCAGATCGAAGGGCGCGCGGTTGGTCTCGGCGATCATTGCAATGGCGAACACGGTGAACGCGATAAATCCCAGGGGGAAAAATTTGAAGATGAACCACATTCCCTGGGCATTTTGCGCTTCGACGATGCCGATCATGCTCAGCGTACCGGTGCCGGTCTGCAGGCTGGTCATCAACACCGCACACACAATGGCCAGGCCCATCGCGATTTCGTACGACACCATCTGTGCGCTCGAGCGCAGCGATCCCATCAGCGGGTAGTGCGAGTTCGACGCCCATCCCGCCATGATGATGCCCAGCACTCCCAGCGACGAAATGCCCAGCATAAACAGCACGCCGATGTTCATGTCGGTCACGGCGTGGGTGCGTCCAAACGGAACCACCAAAAACGTGGTGAACGCCGTCATGGTCACCACGACCGGCGCGCTCCAGAACACCACCTTGTCGGCATTCGCCGGGACGATGTCTTCCTTGATGAGCAACTTCAGCGTATCGGCGAAGGGCTGCAGCAGGCCGTGCGGTCCCACGCGCATTGGACCCAGGCGAATCTGCATGTGCGCCAGAACTTTGCGCTCCAGCCAGGTCATGGCGATCACCGCCAGCGAAAGGCCCAACACGATCGCGATGATGTACACTGTGGCCCACAGTTGGCTGCCCGCTTCGCCCGGTGTGACGCCTGAACTCAAGTAGTTCCTAATGGATTCGATCATTAGCGATCCACCTCGCCGAGCACGATGTCTAGCGTGCCGATGACCGCGACCACATCGGCCACCAGCAAGCCGCGCACCATCTTGTCGAGAGCTTGCAGATTAACGAAAGACGGCGGACGCACGCGCACGCGATACGGCTGCGTGGATCCATCGCTCACGATGAAGTATCCCAACTCGCCCTTGGGCGCTTCGATCGAGTGATACACCTCGCCCACCGGCGGCTTGATCACCTTCGGCACCTTCGCCATGATCGGTCCGGTCGGAATTGCTTCAATCGCCTGTTGCAGAATACGCACCGACTGCCGCATCTCCGCCACCCGCACCAGATAACGGTCATACGTATCGCCGTTCACTCCGGTCGGAATCTCGAAGTCGAAATTCTGGTAGCCCTCGTACGGCTGTGCCTTGCGCAGGTCCCACTTCACGCCGCTGGCCCGCAGCACCGGCCCGGTCACGCCCAGTGCGATGCAGTCTTCCGGATTGAGAATTCCCACGCCCTTGGTGCGCGTTACCCAGATGCGGTTGGTGGTCAGAAGTTCTTCGTATTCGTCCAGCTTGGGAATGAAGAACTCGCAGAACTTCTTTACGTCCTGCTCGAAGCCGTCATAGGTTTCGTAAATGCATCCGCCAATGCGGAACGCGTGGGTGGTTAGCCGAGCGCCGCAATATTTCTCGAAGATCTTCAGGATCTCTTCGCGGTCGCGGAAGGCGTAAAACAGCGGCGTCAGCGCGCCAATGTCCAGCGCATGTGTGCCCAGCCAAACCTGGTGGCTGGAGATGCGGCAAAGCTCGGTGAGAATCACGCGGATGTACTGCGCGCGCGGCGGCGCTTCCACGCTCAGCAGCTTTTCCACCGTCTCGCAGTAACCCAGCCCGTTTGAGACCGCGGCCACGTAGTCCATGCGATCCACGTAGGGATTGAACATGGTATAGGTGCGGTTCTCGCCGATCTTCTCCACACCACGGTGCAAGTAGCCGATGATGCACTCGGTACCCAGAACTTTCTCGCCGTCGAGTTTCAGGATGACTCGCAATACCCCGTGCGTGGACGGGTGCTGCGGCCCCATATTGAGCACCAGCTCGGTGGAATCGAGGAAGGTTTCGTCCTTGGTGTCGAGGTCGAGATAGGAGGTGTCGATCTTCTCGCTCATTGTCCACTCACGATTCCGAGGTTGGCCTGCACCCACTCGCGGTCCTGTAAAAGGATGTCGTAATCCTTGCGCAACGGATGCCCCTTCCATTCGTCCGGCAACAGAATGCGCTTCAGTCCGGGGTGCCCGTCGAAGACGATGCCAAACATGTCGAAGACTTCGCGCTCCAGCCAGTTGGCGGTCTCCCAAATCGCCACCGCCGAGGGAACATGCTCGCCGTCTTTGATGCGGGTCTTCACTCGGGTACGTTCGTTCTTGGGGAATGAGTACAGCACGTACACCATGTCAAATTGCTGCTCGCGCTTGGGGTAGTGCACCGCCGTAATATCGACGCAGTAGTCGAAGCCTTCGTCGTCGCGCATGCGACGCAGGATCTCCGGCAAGATCGACTGATCGACCGTCAAGTACGTCTGCCCCAGGTATCGCAAGGCCTCTTCAATTCCCGACCCGTATTGCTGGCGCATTTGGGCGACGAACTCTGATTCCCATGGCTCGGGAACCGGCCCGGTGGGCTTGGCCGGAGCGGCTGGTGGCTTGGCTGCAGCGGGTACCGCAGACTTGGCTGCTACAGGGGGTTTGGCTGCTTCGGAAGGCTTTGATTCTGCTCCGGCCGCCGCTGGCGGCGTGCCGGTGAAAGCAGTTTCCGCGGGCGCTTTGGCGCCTTCTGGCTGGGGCAAAACAGAATCTGGTCCCTTGGTCTCTTCGGGCATTCAATGCCTCTCTACTGGCTGCAGGTCTTGCTGTCTGGGCGAACTTTAAGTTGTAGCAGCTTCAACCACTAACTATGACGTGCGAGAGTCACGTCAGACTGTGACTCCAATCACAACGGGAGAAAAATCAATTTTCGGTTTGTTCGCCCGCCGGCCAACAGATCCGACCCGAGGTCAACGTCGCGTGAGCAAACAAAACCCATCCGCGCAATTGGCCACGGATGGGGTTTGGTAAATCGTGTCACCCAGGGAGAAACTTCTACACCCACTCCAAGGCTCCCTTTTTCCAGATCCAGATGTATCCCACGATCAGGATGCCCAGGAATACGCCCATCTCCAGCAACCCAAAGAGGCCGAGCAACTTGAATTGCACCGCCCATGGAAACAGGAAAATTGTCTCGACATCGAACACCACAAACAAGATGGCGACAATGTAGAAACGGATGGTGTAGCGCCCGCGCGCGTCGTCGAAAGGAGTGATGCCGCATTCGTAGGGCATCAGTTTGATGGCGTTGGGTTTTCTTGGCCGGATCAGGGTGAAAAGCGCCAGCGTTCCCGCGGCAACCAGGAAGGCGACCAGCGCAAAGATGAAAATCGGTACGTAATTCTGCGGCATGTGAACTGCCCTTTATTATTGCCCCAAGCCGGGGCGTCGTTAACAAGAACCGCAACTATACCGCCTCGCGAACTCCGTTTCAATGACACAGATCACAATTCAAATTCACCACCGAGGCACGGAGGCACAGAGGACTTATTCCATCTTCTTTTCTCTTGGTGTCTCCATGCCGCTGTGGTGGACATTTCTCCCGTCTATAATCGAAGATTCATTATCTTGTAGCGCAACGAACCGCAGGACGAACTGCGTCCGGGAAGACACGCTTGGCACTCGACCAGAAAATCTACGAACTCCGCAAGGAAAAGCTGAAGCAGATCGAAGCGTTGGGGCAGCAAGCTTATCCCTACCGCTACGAATCCACGCACACCATCCCGCAGATTCTCGATGAATGCCTGCCCAAGACCGCCGAAGAATTGGCCGAGCCGCGCATCGACGTCAGCGTCGCGGGTCGAATCATGTCGATCCGTCTCATGGGTAAGGCCGGATTCGCGCATCTCCAGCAGGGCGGCAAGCGGTTGCAGATTTATGTCAAGCTCGACTTCGTCGGCGAAAAGGGGTTCCAACTCTACAAACTGCTCGACCTGGGTGACTACATCGGCGTCAAGGGATACCTCTTCCGTACCCGCGCCGGAGAACTCAGCGTCCACGTCGAAGAGATCACCTTCCTGGTAAAAGATCTGCTTCCGCTGCCGGAAAAATGGCACGGTCTGCAGGACGTCGAGACCCGCTACCGCCGCCGCTACGTCGATCTCACCATGAATCCCGAGGTGCGCGAGGTGTTCATCAAACGCGCCAAGGTAGTGCAGTCGATGCGCCGCTTCCTCGACGGCAACGGATTTGTCGAAGTCGAAACCCCGATGATGCACTCGATCGCCGGGGGCGCCGTGGCCAAGCCGTTCACCACGCATCACAACACGCTCGACATGGACCTATTCCTGCGCATCGCGCCCGAACTCTACCTGAAGCGCCTGGTGGTCGGCGGCATGGACCGGGTCTACGAGATCAACCGTAACTTCCGCAACGAGGGCATCTCGACCCACCACAATCCCGAATTCACCATGCTGGAGTTCTACATGGCCTACGCCGATTACATGGACATGATGGACTTCACGGAGCAGATGCTCGGGCAAGTTGCGCGTGACGTGAACGGGACAGCCATCGCCAACTTCAACGGGCACGAGATCGACTTCGGCAAGTTCGAGCGCCTGTCGATGCGCCACGCCATTATCAAGTACTGGCCCGATAACGCCGGACCTAAACCGGAGATGGCCGACTTTTCCAGCGGCGACAAGATCGGTGCGATGGTACAGCGTTACAACGCGGCCAACCCTCACATTCCTTACGATCCCGCCGCGCCCAACGGCAAGACCATCGCCGAGATCTTCGAGTTTGTGGCCGAGCCGCACCTCATCCAGCCGACGTTCATTTACGACTTCCCTCTTGCCATCTCGCCGCTCTCGAAAAACAAGCGCGAAGTCGAGGAGAACGCCGACTGGGTCGAGCGCTTCGAGATCTTCGTGGGCGGACTGGAGATTGGCAACGCCTTCAGCGAACTCAACGATCCTGAGGAGCAGCGCCGTCGCTTCGAGCACCAATTAACCGAGCGCGCCCGCGGCGACGAAGAGGCCCACCAGATGGACGAGGACTACATTCGCGCCCTCTCCTACGGACTGCCGCCGACCGCGGGTGAAGGCGTCGGCATCGACCGACTCACTATGCTGCTCACGGATTCGAGCTCCATCCGCGACGTAATTCTCTTCCCCTTGCTTCGTCCATTGAAACGTGAGGAGGAAGAGGCGCTCGACGCCGCCGAAGAAAGCACGCCTACAAGTTGATCTATCCGAACGAAGGAACATCATGAACCGTACATATTATTTACGTTTTTACTTCGCAGTCTGCGTTGCGGCATTGGCACTTGTGTCCAGGGCCGCTGCGCAATCGCCGGTCTTGTTCGATGGCACCTCTCCCATCGCTTTCAGCTTTCAAGCTGCTGCATCTGACGATGCGATACCGCACGCGCAATTGATCACACCCGAGGAACTCGCTAAGTTTCTGCAGTCCGCCGCAGCCCACAAGCCCTTATTGCTGCAGGTTGGACCGCACTCGCTTTATGCCCAGGCGCATATCCCGGGTTCGGAATATATAGGGGCCGGATCGAGCGAGGCCGGTCGGAAGCAACTGCGCCAGCGCGTGAAGGCGTTGCCGCACGACACTGCCATCGTGATTTATTGCGGATGCTGTCCGTGGGGACACTGTCCCAATGTTCACCCGGCGTACCAGGAGTTGCACGCCCTTGGTTTCAGCAACGTGAAAGTGCTCTATATCGCCGATAATTTCGGCACGGACTGGGTGGACAAAGGCTATCCGGTCGCCAAGGGCGATTAAGCTTTCGGCAGTCGCAGACTTGAAGGAGACCCTGGCCTCATGAGAAGTAAAACAGTTTGGCTGATCGCGCTTTTGGCGGTACTGGCAGTGGCGATCGGCGTCATCAATCGCCGCTGGGCGCCCGCTCCTAAATCAGGCGCGAGTCTGCCAGTCGAATCCAAACTCGCACCCGACTTTTCTCTCACTGACCTCGAAGGCCGAAAGCTCAACCTCGCCGATTACAAGGGCAAGGTGGTGTTGCTGGACTTCTGGGCCACGTGGTGCGGGCCCTGCCGCACCGAGATTCCGCACTTTGTGGAGATGCAGAACAAATACGGCCCTGAGGGCTTCCAGGTGATCGGCATTTCGATGGACGACGACGCAAAACCAGTACGCGAGTTCTACCAGCAGTACAAGCTGAACTATCCTGTGGTGGTGGGCGATGACAAATTGGCCGAGCGTTTCGGCGGAGTCCTTGGGCTGCCGGTTAACTTCATCCTCGATCGTGAAGGCCGCATACACGCCAGACATCTTGGCGCTACCGATGTGTCCGTGTTTGACCGGGAAGTTAAAGACTTGCTAGCAAAGCACTAGCGCGGCTTTGGGTTCGTGCTGAATTGACGTTACGATCCGCTGGCGGCAATTAAGCTTTGACGTGTAACCTAAGTGTTGGCGGTATGCATTGTTTGTAAACTGCTTCGTCGCTGAGGAGTGAATATGCCAGACTGGGCTTGGATCGCCTTAGCCGTAGCCGGCTACATCGCGCTGACGCAATGGTTGCTGCCCAAGCTGGGCGTGCAGACTTGACGAAGCGCCTCCTGTTCCGTCGAGTCTCGACGGAGTGACCAGACGCAGCCGGTGTCGGAACTTCCACCTTCGCGCACTAAATAATATCCCACTGCGCGCATCAATTGCGGCTGCGTGCCGTCAGGGTTCGATCTGCAAGGGGTCCTACGGAGGTGAACCGATCAGACTTGGTAGCGCAGCGGAAGAATGGCAAGCGACCCTTCGTTGCTCCGACCGAGTGCCCACAAATGTCCCATTTACTATTTCGACATTAGGCCTCTGGGTATTCGCGAGAATGCAGCACGAAACATGCAGCAAACCCAGTATTCATGGTTACAATCTTCGCTAGCTGGTGACTCTTGCCCCGGGAAATAAATTCCGTCCAATCCAAGCTTGAGGAGCGCATCCTCGTCGTCGATGATGACGAGTCCATCCTGGAGATCATCTCCTCGATGCTGACTCACGCCGGGTACGAGTTGCGCACCGTGACTTCCGGACCGGAGGTGATTGGCGTACTGCAGGCGGATGACAACTATGCCCTGCTGCTCTCCGACCTCGCCATGGAAGGCATGGATGGATTCGCCATACTGGAGCGCGTGAAGCAGCTCCAGCCTCAAATGCCGGTGGTAATGGTCACCGCAGTTCACGACATTTCAGTGGCCCTCGAAGCCATTCGCCGTGGAGCCTACGATTATCTGCTGAAACCTTTTGAGCGCGAACAGCTCATTGCGACGGTGAGACGGGCCCTGGAGAATCGCCGCCTGAAGCTGGAGAACATCTCCTATCAGAACAACCTGGAAGATCAGGTATTAGCCCGCACCGAGCAACTGCAACGCGCCATGAAGGACCTGGAACGTTCTTACAACCTCACCCTTGAGGCACTCGGCGACGCGCTCGATCTCAAGGACAGAGAAACCGAGGGCCACTCCAAGCGGGTAACCGCCTTCACCATGGCCATTGCGCGTGCCATGGAACTGCCGGGCGATCGCAGGGATGTCATCGCGCGCGGGGCCTTTCTGCACGATATAGGGAAGATGGCCATTCCAGATGCCATCCTTCGCAAGCCCGGACGCCTCACCCCCGAAGAGCAAATGCAGATGCGCGAGCATGCGCTAAGGGGCTACCAGATGCTGCGCAAGATTCCCTTCCTGCAGGAAGCCGCCAACATCGTGTATTCCCACCAGGAACGGTATGACGGCAGTGGCTATCCTCGGGGTCTAAAGGGAGATCAGATCCCCCTGGGGGCACGGATATTTGCCGTCGCCGACACCTTCGACGCCATTACCTCCGATCGGCCGTACCGGGCGGCCCAGTCAATTTCTGCCGCACGCCGCGAAATTCAGAAATACGCGGGAAGCCAGTTCGATCCCGAGGTCGTGGAAACCTTTTTGTCAATCTCGGAAGACCTCTGGCAGAAACTGCGCGATGAAATCGATGCTCAGGGTTCATCGATGAGGAAGTAGTGTGGCGACGAAGCCGACTGTCATTTGACCGGATTGTCGCCCTTCGAAAGAAGTCAGCTACTAGGCAATAAGGAGGAGAAATCGCGTGAGTATCGTCCTGACTACGACCGAAGTTGACCTCGCCCTGCACCAGTTGTCAGGATGGGTGAGACAGGGGAGCGCGATTGAACGCGTATTCCAATTCGGCAACTTCGTGCAGGCGATGGAATTCGTCAACAAAGTAGCCGCGGCTGCCGAAGTTGCGAATCATCACCCCGATATTGTCATCAACTACAACAAAGTCACTCTAACGCTGGTATCCCACGACTCTGGCGGAGTTACCCAGCGTGATATTCGAATGGCGGGAACCATTAACGAATTTGCAGCCGCTTAGAGCGCGTTCCGGGAAGGTGCTTGGAACAAGGGGCTGGAATTAGTGTCCCATTTCACCGCGCGGCCCCAGCGACTCGGCAATCTGCTTCAGAGCGGTCTGGATGCGCTCCAGTTCCACTTGGGCATTCTCGTTCCACTCATCCCAACGCTCGGGAGCCTCTTCGAACATTGCCCGCCAACGTCGCAGGGTCTCTTTTCCCTTGTCGGTCAGGAGAAAGGCGCCAATACCACCGACGCCCAGAACAGTGAGTGGAACAAACCATTTGCGCATTGGCCAGTCCTTGGGCAAAGTCACCGGTTCGTGAGTCTCCGGCAACTCGCCTCGATGAATTCATTCTCCACGATCTTGCCCGTTCTGAGTACGCAAATAGTCGGTATCGAGCTTGATTCCGGGAGAATTCCCGAAATGAAACTACACCTGGAGTTTTGTAGCTCGTTCCCTCACCGCCGAACTGCGTCCGATCTGCCAACCGCGTTGCAACTTGCACGCCTGCGTCTCCTCCTCCGGACTTACAATGTTCGAGGTTGACTATTTCTGTTCGGTCGCGTCTGAAAGGCACCATGAAGCGGATCCAATCGCAGTTGATCACCGTCTCCCTTCTTGCGTCCGTGTTCGTCGTCCTGACTTCGCATTCGTTGCGCGCCCAGGATGGCACTTCGATCCCGACTCCCAATACCGTCTGGGTCGGCGCGGACGGGAAATTCGAAGCCGAACCGGACACCGCGGTCGTGCAATTCAACATCTCGGTCCAGGAAGATAACTTGCAGGCCGCCAACGCCCGCGCAACCAAGGCCGCGGAACAGGTGCGCCAACTTCTGCGCACGAACGGCCTCGACCCCCAGCAGGCACAGGTGGGCATGTTCTCCGTCCAGCCGGTATATGACTACAAAAACCCCAAGCGCAAGCTCGTCGGCTACCGAGTTGAGACCAGCATCACGATCAAGGTCAAAGACTTCTCCAAGATTGGACCGATCACACAGGGCCTTGCCGACATGGACATCACTGGCAATCAGTCTCTGAGCTACGTCCTGGAAGACATGGATGCGGCCAAAATCAAGGCTGTTGAAGACGCCCTGCATCGTGCTCACGAAGAAGCCAGCGCGGTGGCCCGCAGCAGCGGCCGTAACCTGGGCGAACTTTCGTATGCTTCAGTGGACACCTACGAGCAGCCGCGACCAAGGCCAATGATGATGGCGGCTCCGATGGCCATGAGGTCGGCTGACGCTACACCCGCGCCCACTGAGGAATTTGGTGCGCAGAAGGTCACGGTCACGGCCCATGTCAATGCGATGTACAACCTGAAGTAGATCTCGGCGTGAGGGCAACAAGTTCCACCGTAATGCCTGAAGGAGAGCGTTATGGGTGCCGAAAGCACAGGGCGAGGAAGTTGATTGCCGCGGTTGAAATAGGCAACGAAAATGCTACGCACCGCGACTTTGTCTCGATTTTCGCGTTTGAGGATGATAGCTGACCCAACCCCGCTATCACGGAGAACCATGCAGTATCCGGCACTGTTGTTTGCCATAATTCTGAGCCTTGTAGCCGTCTCACCCGCGCAGGACCAGCCGCAACTGGTGCCGCGAAACCCGATCGTGCAGCAGCAGTCGAACGTCGATCCGTCGCTCGAATATAGTGTCCCAGCCGGTACCAAGGTTCCGCTGACGCTCACCCAGGGCATCACCTCCAAGACCGCGAAAGAAGGCGATCCTGTCTATGCTCAGACGGCGTTCCCGATCACCCAAAATAACCGCATCGTGATCCCGGCCGGAAGCTACGTCCAAGGTGTGGTGCGTCGAGTGGTGCGGCCAGGACGCGTCAAGGGCCGCGCTGAATTGCAGATGAGCTTCACCTCCATGATTTTTCCCAACGGGTACACAGTGTTGCTGCCAGCCACGGTCCAAGGCGTTCCCGGTTCACAGAATGTGGATACCAAGGGTTCGGAAGGCACGATTCAGGGCCAGGGGAGCAAGGGCAGAGACGCGGCCACCATCGCGAAGACGGCTGGTGCAGGGGCAGGCATTGGCGCGATATCCGGCAGCGGCAAAGGCGCAGGGATTGGCGCGGCTGCAGGCAGCGCACTCGGAATCGCTACGGTTCTACTTACGCGTGGACCCGAAATTCAATTAGACCCGGGCTCGTCGGTCGAGATGATATTGGAACGCGATCTGAATCTGGAAGGTACCAAGCTGCGGCAACAATAGCTTCTCTACTCACTGCCGAGCCGCAAACGCCGAGCTCAGTAGATCAGGTATTTCGCCCTCACCTGCATGAAGCGGTCAAACCCGTCACGCCAGTCTTCGGCAATGCGACGCGGGTCCTCACCGGCCTGCAGTCCCTGGAATGCTGCCTGGTTGGCGAGCAGCACGTTCATTTTCGTGAGGTCGAATTGCTGCGGGTATAGCTTGTGTAAGGCCGCGGCCATCTCCACCCCAAGTTCCGGAGCATCCAGTGTCTCGCGGTTGGTCAGGATAATGTTCACTCCGCCGCAAGCCTGATCTGCGTAGGTGCTCGAGGCTGGAGTGAACTCCGTGGGCACAAAGCGAACTCCTGCGACGAGACGCGCATTCAGATAAGCGGCCAGCTGTCTGGACTTGATCCAGGGGGCCCCGATCACCTGGAAGGGCGTGTCCGTGCCGCGACCGACCGAAACATTCGTGGTCTCAAGGAGGGCCACGCCGGGATACAAAGTCGCCTGCTCCAGGTTGCGCAGATTAGGCGAAGGATTCACCCACTCCACTCCGGTGGAATCGAACCAGTCACCCCGTATCCAGCCCTTCATCGGTACGACCGTCAGGTTGGCGTTGATGTGGCGTTCGCCGTTATACAGCTTGGCCAACTCACCAATGGTCATACCATGTCGGACTGCCACAGTATGGTAGTTCACAAAGCTTTCCTGCCCAGCATCGGAAACTGGGCCTTGCACAAAAGCCCCATTCAGGGGATTGGGACGGTCCAACACCACGATTGGCTTCCCTGCCTTTGCCGCGGCTTCCAGAAAGTACCCGAGTGTGGTCTCGTAGGTGTAGAAGCGCGCTCCAGCGTCCTGTATATCGAACACCAGCACATCCAGATTGCGGACCACGTCTGGACTTGGCCGCCGCTTGGCATCGGTATCGCCATAGACGCTATAGACAGCTACGCCGGTCGCGCTGTCCTTGGAATTCGTAATGTCAGTCGTGTCGGCAGTGCCTTGTACGCCATGCTCCGGGCTGAAGATCGCGGTCAGTTGGACCTGGGAAGCGTGCGCCAAAACATCGATGGTGCGCCGTCCCTGGCTGTCCACGCCCGTTTGATTGGTGACCAGCCCGACGCGCGGCTTGGCGATGCCTGGCACCTTCAAGACATCGAAGTTCCGCTCCTCAAGCTGGTCGATGCCGGTCTTAACCTCGCCGTTGCGCGTTACGATTCTCCGGCTCGCGGCGGCTGCATCGTTGTATCCGGTAATGCGCGCCAATCTGACCTTCTGGCTTTCGGCGACAGTCAACTGCAGCGCGGCCGTCACTGCCGTCGCCACCTCCGTTCGCAGCGCGATTACGTTGCCCTGTTTGAGGTGGACCGCATTGGTCAGCAGCACGATGTAGGTGTCGGTCGTGGGATCGATCCACAGCGAAGTTCCAGTGAATCCCGTGTGGCCATACGAACCCACAGGCAGCAACTCGCCGCGGTTCGACGAGAATGGTGAGTCTATGTCCCATCCCAATCCGCGCACCACGGTGAGGTTGGGCGGTTGCTGCGGCGTGATCATCTTCTCGACGATCAAGCGCGACCACACGGGCGAACCGCCATTCAGCAACGCTTGGGCAAACTTCGCCGTGTCGTCGGCGGTGGAGAACACACCCGCATGCCCGGCTACTCCGCCCATCTGCCGCGCCGTCGGATCGTGCACCACACCCCGCAACATCAGCCCGGAGCGTTCATCTTTCTCGGTGGGAGCGATGCGCAGGAACCACGATTGCGGTGGAAGGTACCTCGTGGAAGTCATTCCCAAAGGACTGAAGACAAAGGCTTCGGCGTACTGGTTCAGCCCCAATGCGCTGACTCGCTGCACGATCTCGCCCAGCACAATGAAGTTTATGTCGCTATAGAGAAATGTCGAACCCGGCGGGTTGATCTGTCTCTCCGCATTCGCGAGTCGAAATGCTTCCGACTGCCCCGTCCAATCAGGCTTCAGGTCAAGATCAGCGCGGAGGCCAGAGTAGTGGGTCAGCAACTGGCGGATGGTGACATCTTCCTTGCCGTTCTGGGCGAATTCCGGGATGAATTTCGCCACCGGGTCATTAAGCTTGATCTGTCCCAGTTGCACCAGTCGCATGATGCTGGCGGTGGTGGCCATCACTTTGGTCAGCGACGCCATGTCGAAGACGGTATCCACCGTCATGGGCTCGATCGTGGGATCCAGCGAGCGGCTACCAAAGGCCTTGCGATACACCACCTTGCCCTCATGCCCGACGATGACCACCGCTCCCGGCGTGCGTCCCTGCAATATCGCGGTCTTGACCACCGCGTCGACCGGAGCAAAGCGCTCCTGATTTGCGGTCAAGTCCATCACGAGCGTGCTCGTGTTCTGTGACGTAATTTGCGCCAGCACGGATGCGCTTAAGAGAAACATGGATAGAACAACGAAGGCCGGAACGACTGGCTGATGTGGACGACGATTCACGTGGCTGGGGCCCTTTCTGCTTCCAGGGAGAATGGTTAGACATTCGCCCATCGCGCTCGTCGTGATCGGCAATGCGTGGGCAAGCTATTATAGGTTGCCGTGTAGGGCGGCTTCAGTGCGAGGGTGGATTTGAACCAGACGTCGCAACCCGATGGAGTTCAAAACTCGGCGTTCGGCGAGCAGGAGTCGCGATTTGCGCGGGCCTTTGCGCTGATTCGAGAGTCTATCCAGCAGTACGCGTTTCCCGGCGCGTCGCTGGCTGTCACGCATCGCGGAGCATTCGTCGTATCCCAGGGATTTGGCCGCTTCACCTTCGATGCACCGTCTCCAGAAATCCATGCTGACACAGTTTTCGACCTAGCGTCGGTGACAAAGGTTGTCGCCACCACCGCGACAGCGATGGTTCTCCACGAACGCGGGCTCTTGCAGTTGGGGTCTCCGGTAGCCGCAATTCTCCCCGAATTCGTCTCGCTGGCTCCTATGCCGCAACGAGCAGAACGCGAAGGCGTGACGGTTCGGATGCTGCTTACCCATTCCAGCGGCCTGCCTGCCTATGTCAAGCTCTTCGAGTCCGCGCAAACTCGCGACGAACTCATTCGAGCTGCCCTATCAACTCCGTTGGTGGCGCCCCCCGGCTCGAACACCGACTATAGTGACATCGGATTCATTCTGCTGGGCGAAATTCTCGCTAGCGTCGCTGGCGCGGAGCTCGATGTTTTCGCGCAGAAAGAAGTCTTCTCGCCCGTAGGCATGTCCCGCAGTTACTTCAACCCACCTGCGAACTGGAAAACCGGCATCCCGCCTACCGAGGATGACCGCACTTTTCGCCATCGGGTCATTCAGGGCGAAGTTAACGACGAGAACGCCTGGGTGCTGGGCGGCGTCGCTGGACATGCTGGCCTGTTCGCCCCGGCAACAGATGTTGCCCGCTTCGCAGAATGGATGCTGCGTGGAGGATCGCCCACACTTAAACCTGCGACTGTCGAACTCTTCACCCGACGAGCAGCTTCGCCCGTCGGCACCTCCCGCGCGTTGGGCTGGGACACGCCATCAAGCCCTTCATCGTCTGGCGCGCATTTGTCGCCGCGCTCCTTCGGACACCTTGGCTTCACCGGCACGTCTTTGTGGATCGATCCTGACCGCCAACTCAGCGTGACGCTGCTGACCAATCGCACCTGGCCCGACCGCAGTTCACAGGCCATCAAGAAAATAAGGCCGCAGGTGCACGACGCCATCGTCGAGGCGCTGTAACGGGTTCTGATATCCTCGCTTCTTTCCCCAGTTACGAAGAACATGACTTGGCCCGCCATCTTCGGATCTCTGTTTCAGCAGTCCTCGCAACGCCAGACACGCGCCTATTGGCGCACCGTTCCATTGCATCGCCTGACGTATCTCCTGCTGGCGATCTTCTGCATGTTCGGTATGGTAGGTTGCTTTGTCGACCTGCTGTCTCTGGGCCAAAGGCCCTTGCCGATCGTTTTGGCTTGGACCATCTTCAGCGGAGCCATCGCAGCGTCAGCAGTATTGACGGCCTTTAGGACACCCAGGCGGTTGTGGATCGTGCTCATCGTTTGGTTGCTGGGCTCGCGCCTGCTGTCGGCGCTGATCCATCATTTCGCATCCGATCTGGCGCACCCCACAATGGAAGAGGGTGTGAGGGCCGCCACCATTGCATGCATTATTCTCAGCCTCGCCGCCTATATCTTCTTCATGCGATTCATTCAGAACTTCGGGCGGCACGCAGTACGTATCCAGACCGAACTCTCGCTGGCGCATGGCATTCAGCAGACACTCGTCCCCGTCATTGACTGGCATTCTGGCTGTACGGAAATTTACGGCGTTTCACTGCCCAGCGCAGAGGTGGGGGGAGATCTGGTTGATCTCGTCCCCTTGCCCGACGGCTCGATTTTCGCGTATGTAGCAGACGTCTCCGGCCATGGATTGCCAGCCGGCATTCTCATGGGCATGATCAAGACGGCTGTTCACACACAATTATTCGACCTGCCATCACCGATGGCGGTTTTCGACCGGCTCAATGAGGTACTTCCGGCCGTCAAAGAGCCGCACATGTACGCTACCTGCACGGCCCTTCGAATTTTCGAGGACGAGTCCGGCCGCACTTGCCGAGTAGAGTACGCGATCGCAGGCCAACCTGCGATGCTGCTTGCCTCGTCCGCTACTGCGACTGTGTCCCAGCTTGCGGACCAGCAGTTGCCGTTGGGGTTGCTCGCCGCCGCTCCCTACCAGGGGCACAGCGTGGATCTGCTGCCGGGCGATCTTCTGTTGGTTGCGACTGATGGCATACTCGAGGCAGCGCGAAAGGATGGCGTCGAGTTTGGACTCGGCCAACTTGAGTCCTTGCTGGCGGAAAACCACACGCAACTCCTGGCCACGATTGCGCAGAAGATCCACGATGCTCTATCGGCTTCGTACGCCCAGACGGACGATCAAAGCCTGCTGCTGGTTCGCGTCATTTCCTGACGAGGGTAACGTATGAGATTGTGTGGGACTTTTCTGGCGCCTGACTTCGTATGACACAATCCCACCAGCGCCTAACGGACGCATTCTTCGTAAAATGAGGTCTGCGCCGCCGACAGTTCAGGCAGCGCAGATAGTTCGGGGACTCTATCGATGGACAAGCTCGTAATCCGTGGCGGCAACCCGCTGATTGGCACGATTCGCGTCAGCGGCGCCAAGAACGCCGCCCTACCCGCAATGGCCGCCGCTCTCCTCACCGATGAACCGGTCATTCTCGAGAACATACCCCAAGTTCGCGATATCGCTACTGAGCGCAACCTGCTGGCCGCCATGGGCGCCGAAGTCGAGCTCGGCTACGGTCGTGCCCAGCATCGCACCACCATCTGGTGCCGCAACCTCGTCAATGCAGAAGCTTCCTATGATCTGGTAAAAACCATGCGGGCGTCCACACTTGTGCTGGGGCCGCTGGTCGCGCGCATGAAGACCGCCCGGGTCTCGCTGCCTGGTGGTTGTGCCATTGGCGCGCGCCCCATTGATCTCCATCTCAAAGGATTGGAAATGCTGGGCGCGCGGATCTCGCAGGAACACGGATACATCGAGGCCCGCGCCGAGCAACTCACAGGCGCACACATCGTTTTCGAGAAGACTACTGTCACCGGTACCGAAGACTTATTGATGGCAGCTACTCTCGCACAAGGAGAAACCGTTCTAGAAAACTGTGCCTGCGAACCGGAGGTTGTCGACCTCGCGGCCCTTCTGGTCAAGATGGGAGCCCGCATTGAGGGAGCCGGCACGCAGACCATCCACGTGCGGGGCGTCGAAAAGTTGCGCGGAGCGCGTCACCGCATCATTCCCGACCGGATTGAAGCCGGCACTTTCATCATTGCGGCGGCGCTGACCGGTGGTGACCTGACGGTCGCGGGTTGCGACCCTCGGCATCTTGGTGCGCTGTTGAGCACACTGACAGCATGTGGCGTTCACGCTATATGCAGCAACGATTCCGTGCGCGTTATCAGCGGCGGCCCATTCAAGGCCGCCGACATCGTCACTGCGGAATATCCGGGCTTCCCTACCGACATGCAGGCGCAATACATGGCGCTGGCGACGCAGGCCGAGGGCACCAGCCTGGTCACGGAGAACATCTTCGAGAACCGCTTCATGCACGCGCAGGAACTGGTGCGCATGGGCGCAAATATCAAAATCGAGGGACGCCGCGCCGTGGTTCGAGGCCGGACCCAGCTCAGTGGCGCCGCGGTGCAGGCCAGCGACTTACGTGCCTCCGCTTCGCTTGTGATCGCAGCTCTCGTCGCCGACGGCGAAACCATCATCGACCGCGTGTATCACATCGACCGGGGTTACGAGCGTATTGAAGAAAAGCTGCGTGCGGTGGGAGCGCAAATCCGCCGCATCGGGCAGTTGATCCCCAAGCGCCCTGCAGTCTCGGTTGAGGCCGACTGAAACAGAGGGTATCTGCGCGATAGATGGGGTGGCTTCATGTGGCCTACATCCCCTCGCTGATGGACTTCGGCTCTTTCCACTGGCACTTCCGCGCATTCTCAAGTGCCGCGGAAGGTAGTATGATTCAGTTCTGCGGCTGCCCCCCGGCTGCGATCAATTTACTCCGTACTACAGATGGGAGCCTGATATGGATACGTCAAGAATGAATTCCCTTGTACAGTCCGGTTGGACGATGGCCATCGCCCTTGGCATACGAGTGTTGGAGGCCCTGGCACTCTGGATCATTGGCCGCTGGTTGATCGGGTTCGCGCTGCGCATAATCGGCCGTGGCATGACTCGGCAAAAGATTGACCCCACCCTGATCCGCTACATCCAGAATGCGGTTGGAGCGATCCTCAATATCGTTCTGGTCATCGCCATCCTGGGATTCTTTGGGGTTGAGACCACCAGCCTTGCAGCCTTGATTGCCGCTGGCGGCGTCGCCATCGGACTAGCGTGGAGCGGCTTGCTCGCCAACTTCGCAGCCGGTGTTTTCCTGGTCATCCTGCAGCCCTTCAAGGTGGGTGACTTCGTAGTGGCGGGCGGCGTCATGGGGACAGTCGAAGAGGTCGGCCTGTTTGTGACCTCAATCAACACGCTCGACAACATCCGCAACATTGTCGGAAACGGGAAAATCTTCGCCGAGATCATCCAGAACTTCAGCACCAATCCGTTCCGAAGAGTTGACCGGGAAGCACAACTCGATCACACGGTTGACGTCCACCAGGCCATCGCGCTGCTGAAGGCGAACCTGGCGAAGATTCCTAACGTGCTCACCAACCCGGCTCCCGACGTGGAGATTTTGACCTTCACGCTTGCCGGCCCAGTGCTTGCCGTTCGTCCCTACTGCAACAACAAGGACTACTGGCAGGTATATTTCGACACCAACCGCACGATTCGCGACACATTCTCCACCGCTGGTTTGCCGGCGCCCGAACAGCATTTCATGGTTCGGACTTCAGCCGCTGCCAACTAACCAGGGAGGAGTTTTGGGCAGGTCGATGGGAGAATGAAGAGCGGCCTTCGGGCCGCTTTTCTATGTTTGAAATCGAACTTGTGACGCCTATCAGCGATTACTTCGAACCGCACCCCGGTCCACGGAACTGAAGCTCGAGCGCGGACACCAACGGACTGAGTTCCAATATCGCGAGGCTCCCCGACGAGTAAGGCTTGTCCCCTTGCGCTTGTTTCAGCAGGTTCGACTCCTGCTTGGACAACGGCCTGTCTTCCAGTTCCGCGGCCGGAGTCAGGCGCACCACCAAATGCCCACATGCGCCTGGGTCTTCTTCCAGCGCTCCGTGCCGCCATGAAGTGACTGTTCCTTGGCCGTCGAATCCGTAGCCCGCGAGCTGGAAGGACTTCCCATTGAGCTTCTCCAGTTCCCGGAGGGGAAGACCTATCCTGATGCCACTTGCCGTACGCCACTTGCAGGGCCCGCTCTGGGTGCCAAAACAAACGTGAATCTCCGATGCGCGCTCTTTATCCCACGTAACCGCCAGCGCAGCACTCGTGTCGTTGCCGAAAACTACGGTTGCCGCCTCCGGCCCCTCACTCACGTCGAGGTTTCGGTCCTCCACATTCTCCTTGCCAAACACAGCATTCAAGTCAGCGCGCGTGGTCGCAGATGTGATCGGCCCCACCCGCTGCCCGGGGACAATCAGCCAGTCGTTCTTCTGCGCCACCGCCGACCCCACCAGCAGAGCGCCTAGGGCCATGACGGTCCGCAGCATCCTCGGCCCACTTAAGCATTCGAAATTCCGTCGCACTCGCTGAGATTACCACGGCCAACACTCATGGCTAGGAGTGACCCGGTCGTTTGCATTATCGCGTTTCACGGCACAGAATGTCTGAGACGGATCCGGAATGTCCCACGGGTCGTCGCATCGGACGATTCGAAATCCCAATTGGGCGGTTAGGCCGGACTGCCAAAGGAAACGAGTAATGACGATTCAAGCTAGCACTCGATTGGTCAACGGAGTGGCCATCGTGGACATCAGCGGCCAGCTTCGCCTCGGCGAGGCCACCGGCAAACTGCGCGAGGTCGTGCAGAAACTGACGAGTGACGGTTACAACAAGATTCTGCTCAACCTGGGAGGCGTGTTGCATATCGACAGCTCGGGCATTGGCGAGTTGATGATGAACTACACCACGCTGCGCAACCAGGGCGGCGAACTCAAGCTAATGAACCTCAACAAAAACGTCCGCAACTTGTTGCAGGTGACGCGCCTTTACACGGTGTTCGATGTCCACGATGACCAAGCCTCGGCGCTGCGATCATTCGAGGCCCCACCACAGTGAGGCAGGGCCGCCCGATGCACTCCGCGATCCTCAATCAGAATTCCAGTTTCTCGCTTACACGCATTATTCGGACAACGCCTCAGCGCCCTGCTTCACCGATCTCCCGGACTATTTCCTTGGCGGCTTGAGCAGGATCGGCTGCCTGAAGGATCGGGCGGCCGACCACCAAGTAGGTCGCGCCGGCGGCGATGGCTTCTTTGGGGGTGAGAACCCGCGCTTGGTCGCCCACCGCCGTTCCCGCCGGACGGACGCCGGGGGTGACGATGGCAAAGTCTTCGCCGAGTTCCCGGCGAAGTTCGCGGGCTTCGAGGGCCGAGGCAACCAGGCCGCCGCATCCGGCGTTACGGGCGAGCGATCCCAGCATTATAACTTCCGTTATAACATTCCCCTTGAAACCGACCTCCGACAGGTCGGCAGCGGACAAGCTGGTCAGCACCGTGACGGCCAGCACCAGCGGCTTGGAGGCCGACTGTGCTGCGGCCTTGGCGGCGGCCTTGAGCATCTTGCTGCCTCCGGAGGCGTGGACGGTCAGCATGCTGACGCCGAGCTTGGCTGCCTCGGTGACGGCAGCGGCGACGGTGTTCGGGATGTCGTGGAACTTCAAGTCCAAAAAGACCTTACGGCCGGAGGACACGAGATCGCGGACGATCTGCGGGCCCTCGGCCGTAAAGAGTTGCTTGCCTATTTTGTAGGTATTGGCAGATTCGCCAATGGATTGAATGATTTGGCGGGCTTGCGTGGCGCTGGACACGTCCAGCGCCACAATGAGCCGATCTCGGTTAAGCATCGGCCCATTTTACCGCATGATGACAGGACTATTGTGGACCTTCGCCCACTTGCGGGGCGATGTTGATGGCCACGGTCGGAGTCTCGATGACATCCAGGCGAACTTTGGCAATGCCGTCATTGCCTACGCCCAGAATCATGGCAGCGCCGTAGGACAGGTCCAGAATCCGACTCCTCAGGACGGGTCCGCGATCGTTAATGCGAACCATCACCGATTTGTCGTTTTTCAGATTCGTAACCTTGACCCAGGATCCGAGTGGGAGACTGCGGTGTGCGGCCGTAAAGTCATGCATATCATACGGTTCGCCGCTCGCGGTCTTCTTGTGCTGAAACACTCGTCCGTACCAGGAAGCCTTACCAACCTGAAACTTTCTGGTCGGAACCGGCTGAATGGTCTCCTGAGTCTGCCCTGGGGTACCTTGGTTCGAGTCCGGTGTCTTGTTGTTACCGGGTGCCGCACCCAGCGCCGTGACCAAAAGCAGGATCACGACCGTCTGGTTCAGTACTCGTAGCATTAAACACCTCGCATCGTAATATGGGGCCCTCCCTGGTAGCAGGTTTCTAAAGTCTAGACAGTCGGTCCGCCCGGAGTCAACCAAAGATTAGATTTTCTAAATTCTTAGCTTGACTTTTGGCTAACTATATGAATTTTAACCAACTTGGCACCGAAGTCCGCCTAGCGCGTCACGTCGAACAATTGTCGCTTGGAAGCTCGACTGCATATCGTGTCCTCCGCCTGGCGTAGGAACAAAGAGTCCGGCGCTGGACAGATTGACGGCCCGGAATGCCAGTAGCGGACTCGATATAATCATAAGAAAATAGGATATTTACTGAAATCTTGCACAGTACCTTCCACACCCGGCTCGACTTCGAACCCCTGCCGGACGTGTCTCGCTTAGGCGTCCACATGTCGCCGCGCCCAGCTTGCGGTACATTCTTGGCATGGGCGTTCGGCCGGTTGTCTTGAGCATCGCGGGATACGATCCGTCGTCGGGAGCCGGAATTACTGCGGACATCAAATCTGCTGCCGCCATGGGCTGCTATGCCGTCACCTGCATATCCGCCCTGACGGTTCAGTCCACCCAGGGGGTCTTCGGGGTCGAGCCGGTACGGCCTGAACTGATTCGCCAAACGCTGTTCCGGCTGGCCGACGATGTCTCGATCGCAGCCGTCCGGATCGGGATGCTGGGGTCAGGAGAGGTTGCAGGGGCCGTCACCGAATTCCTTCGCCAAACCAAGCTTCCGAACGTAGTGCTGGATCCTGTCCTACGGTCCTCGTCGGGGGAGAGCCTGATCGACCCGCCGGGGATTACGTTGATCCGCAGCCGGTTATTGCCCTTGTGTGACGTCATAACTCCAAATGTGAACGAGGCGGCAGAACTGGTGGGAGACAGTACCGGGTCGCTTTCACCTACCTCACCATGGGAGAACACCCTACCCCGGATTCGTGGGCTGGCCGCCAAACTGCACGAACTGGGCTGCCGGAGTGTCGTCATTACTGGTGGTCATCTGCGTGAGGCCAATGACTTCCTGAGCGTTTCAGCCTCGGGCAGAACCACCGAGCGGATATTTCCAGGCACGCGGTTGGCGTCGCTGGCAACCCATGGTACGGGATGCGCCTTTGCCACTGCTCTGGCATGCGGCTTGGCCCGTGGCCAAAGCTTGCCCCAGGCGGTCGCGGGGGCGAAGCTGTATGTCCGAAACGCGATCTCAGCCGCTTACCAGGTTGGGAAGGGGAAAGGACCGATGAACCACCTTTTTCGTCTGGATGAGGGCGCCTAGCCGCGGTTGTAACGAGCCCCCAACAACAAGCGGAACCCGATCTGGGCGGACCACCCCGTACCTCGCGCCCGGCCCCGGCCGGATCAGGTAAACTTCTCTCGTAGCAGTCTCCATGAAATCCTCGCGAAATCGCTTTTCCCCGGCCACGCGAACATCTGCGGCGATCATTGCCATACTGCTGACGTTAGGTGCGACCCAGGCTTTTTCCGCTGCGGAAGGCGGCGCCTGGGTGCCTACCCGCACCACCAATGATGCCAACACCCGCAAGGGTTTCGACAGCTTCTACAACCTGGATTACGACAAATCGATCCGGGAGTTCGAGGCGGCACTGCAGGCGCATCCCGACGACCCGTTTGCAGTCAACCACCTGCTCTCGGCAGTGATTTTCAAAGAGCTCTTGCGGATTGGAACGCTTGATACCGAAGCCTATGCCAGCGACAACTTCCTGGACAAGAAGTACTTACAACCACTCGATCCCAAGGTCCGTGAGCGGGTCAACCAGTTGAGCGCGCACTCGGTCGAGTTGTCGGATGGGCGGCTGGCGAAGAACCCTAACGACGTGAATGCGTTGTACGCGCGCGGGGTCGCCCGTGGACTGCGGTCAACGTATATGGGAATGGCGGAACACTCATGGTTTGCCGCCCTGCGCAGCGCTTTGGGAGCGCGCCGTGACCATGAGCGCGTTCTAGAACTGGACCCGAGCTATGTGGATGCCAAGAACTTGTTGGGCATCCATCTCTATGTCATCGGAAGCTTGAGCTGGCCGGCGAAGGTTGCGGCCTCGATGGTCGGCATCAGCGGCAACAAGCAGAAGGGCCTGGAGTACCTGCGCGAGGTGATTGCCCATGGCGACCCAGAAGTTGCCTGGGACGCAAAAATTGCCCTGGCGCTATTTCTGCGTCGCGAGCAGATGTATACCGAAGCGCTCCAGCTAGTGGGGGACATGTACCAGGCATTTCCACGTAATTTCCTGGTTGCGACTGAGTACGCGCACCTGCTGAATGCGGCTGGGCATGGACCGCAGGCGATTGCCGCGTATAAAAAAATCGTGGCGGGATGCCACGGCAATGGGTTCACGGTTTGCAGGATCGAAATTCCGGCATACGGCATGGGAGAGGCGATGAAAGGTCAACGCGAGTTCCACGGTGCAGAAGAGGCGTATGAGTTGGCAGCCAGCACCGCGGTCGATCCGGATTTCCGACAACGAGCTCTGTTGAAGGCGGGCGAGATGGATGACGCCATGCAGAAACGCGATGCCGCAATGGAGAAATACAAGGCAGTCATTGCCGCCAACTCCGGCACAGAGTCAGCGGATCTGGCGCGACGCTACATGAAACAGGCATACGCCACTCAGTAAGCCTGGGTTATTCTCCAGTAAGCGCGGGTTGAGGCAACGCCTGGAGTGACGCACATTCGCCTCAGCACGAACGAAACACAAGGGTTGCCAGCACGGGAACCTTTTCCTATGCTGTGCGTATCTCCTAGTGGGGAGGGTCCATGTACTGTAACTACTGTGGAAAACAAATTCAGGACGATGCCAATGTTTGCGCCTACTGCGGACGCCGGGTGGGGTACGTTGCCGGGCGACAGAAGTTGATGCGCCCGCCGAAGAACAGCCCGGACAGGAAGATTGCGGGGGTGTGCGCGGGCTTTGCAGAGTACTTCGATCTGGACGTAACCATTGTGCGCGTGGTGTGGCTCATTGTCGCCCTTTTCGGTGGAGGCGGAATTCTGGCCTACATCATCGCGTGGATTGTGATGCCGGAAGCACCTGAAATCGTCATGGTCCCGACCGCGGCACCAACCGTTCAGCCTTATCATCAGTAAGCTTTGGCGATTCGAAGGCAGAAAAACCAAGGCTCGCTGATGGTGATGCCGTCAGCGAGGTTTGGCTGCAACGAAATTACCGCACGAGGCGGAGAAGCATTCTGGCAGCGATGGTCTGAAACACCTGTTGCAGTTGGGTGGTGCATTGCGATGGGGGACAATTGCTGGCAAATACCGCCATTCCCACTGGTTGGTTCGAGTCGTACGTAGAACTGCCGGGATCGTTGGCGATCTGCTTCAGAAATGCCTGGTCAACGCTGGAACCCAAACCGATCGCATAGATGTACATACCAGGATTTTCGGTACGCATCGCGGTTGCCGTCCGTAGAGCTCGATAATCCGCATCAGCGGTAACGTTCGGGCGGGTAAACGATTTGCTGCTTCCATTGACAGCGGAAATGAACTTGGTAACCCCGGTGCAGTAGTGAGGATGGCTGTCGTAGGGTGGATACCCGTGGCTGTCAACTCCTCCCCAGTCCGTGCCGTTGGTGGGATCGAAGAAATCGACCGAACTTCCCGAGTCATGTCCTCCATAGTTGATAAGGCTTGCGGCCGGGCAGTTAAACGTGTCCTGAATCTCGTTCACATAGCCGTCGGTGAAATAGACGACAACCTTCACAACGTTTTGCCCGGGCTGGACTGTGACGCTGTCATTCTGCGCCTTGGCGAGCGTCAGTCCGCCGGGACCGAATGTGCCCCCTGTGAACTTCATGGCGTTGACGGCATTGGTGATGGGGGTCTTGAAGTTGTAGTTGATAGCAACGTCGACGCCGGCGTTGGAGGCGTAACTCACCATCGCGACCTCGTCATTGGCGTTGTCGAAATAGTTGCCGAAGGTCGTGACCGCGGGAGGTAACGCCGTCGAGCCACCGTTGCCATTCATCGAATTCGAGCGATAAAGTACCAGCCTCATAACCAGCTTTCCGCGGGTTGCCTCGGCACTGTTGCGGACGGTCAGGGTGGTGTACTTGGGCACCAGTCGCATGAAGAATGTCCGAATGTTTGCGGTGGCACCGACGGTGACCATGGTTTGGCCATATGCGTCAGTCGAGAAATTCACGGTCAGCACCGGAGCATATGCATCCAGACCGGATGTGGGATAGTTCGCGTTGAATGTGTTCTGCGCAAGAGTGCGAGCCATGGCTTGACCCTGAGAAAGGTTCTTCATTGCCTCCAGGCACGCGGCATCGACCGCCCGGGATAGCTTGGCACGAGTGACATAGGCGAAGCCAACATCGATCGACAGGGCGAGGAACATCAACACTACGGTCAGGCAGATCGCCAGCAGGATAATGACTTGTCCGCGCTCGCTCTATCGTCTCCAGCTATCTGGAGCGACTTCATCCCCAGGGTGCGTGTTCAATGACTACTTGTGGGGCGGATACGTGATCTGGCACGCGCGCGATATCCCGTGTTCGTGGAATCTCGCGTCGACATCTTTGAATACGCGGGAGTGTTCCGGGATTACCAGACCGCCAAGAGCGGCGTGGGAAGTTTGGACGTGCTGGACAAGTATCACATTCGTTACGTGCTCCACAGCAAGAAGAACGAGCCGCTGGCGCACCTGTTAATGCACAACTCCGGGTGGAAGGTCGATTACGAAGACGATATGGCCGTACTGTTGGAGCGGGTCGGACCGGTTCCCTAGCCGTGGCTTCGGTTGCACTGCCGATCAAAGAAAAAACGAAGTCCAAACCCGTGACTGTGCAGGACTCGCCAAGCCTGTCCGCGCGCGGTACGATGGCATTGCATTCATTCACTTCTGGAGAAACTTATGCCATCCGCCCTCGTGGACCTGGATCCGCAAATTCTATGGAAACATTTTGACGTCCTGGCAGCGACTCCGCGTGCTTCGACCAAGGAAGCAGCAGCACGGAACTATGTACTGGCGCAGGCCGCCAAGCTTGGTCTGGTGACGAGCCAGGATGCAGCCGGAAACCTCGTGGTACGAAAGCCGGCGCGTCCCGGACGAGAATCCGCGACCATGGCTCTTTTGCAAGGCCATCTCGACATGGTTTGCGAAAAGAATGAGGGTACAGCGCACAATTTCGACACCGATCCCATCCAGGTAGTGCGCGACGGGGACTGGCTCAAGGCGGAAGGCACGACCCTGGGTTCGGATAACGGAGTGGGCGTAGCGGCCGCGCTTGCGGTCATGGAGAGTACCGATATCGCACACGGCCCGCTGGAGTTCGTCTTCACCATTGACGAGGAAACCGGCCTGACGGGCGCGGCGGAATTTCCCGGCGGTGTGCTGAAATCGAAATACTTCCTCAATCTGGATAACGAAGAGACCGGCACGCTTTGCATAGGGTGCTCCGGTGGAGTCAAGACAACGGGGCGCCGCAAGGTGGCTTTCGCTCCTGCCACGGGCGATTCCGCCTGGCGCATCAAAGTATTCGGGCTCAAGGGCGGACATTCCGGAGTGGATATTCACCAAGGCCGCGGCAACGCGCTGCGAATTTTGGGCGCAGTGTTGCAGCGCGTGCTGGGGAGTCTTCCAGCCGGGATTGCTGCCGTCAACGGTGGGAGCGCACAGAACGCAATCCCTCGCGAGGCTGCGGCGATTGTAGTGCTCGACCAGGCTCGCGAGAACGAATTCCGTTCGTTGCTATCTGCCTGCGAAACAGAATGGAAAGCCGACCTGGGGGGATTCGATCCGGAACTCCAGATTACGGCGGAGAAGGCACCCCGTCCCGACAAGGCCCTGGATGCCGCAGACGCCAGGCGCATTGTCGAGTTGCTGGTGACTGTGCCTCACGGCGTGGTGGCGATGAGCCCCGACGTTCCCGGCCTGGTACAGAATTCGACCAACCTCGCCGTCCTGTCGCTGAATGGCGATGGGGCGGAGATCATCACCAGTCAGCGAAGCGCCATCGAAGCCAGCAAACATGCCGTTGCGAAGATGGTTGCCACAGTGTTTCGCATGGCTGATTTCGACGTGGAGCACGCAGGCAGCTATCCCGGGTGGAAGCCGGAGCCCACCAGCGAAATCGTGCAGAAATTGCAGGCGGTTCATGAGCAAGTGTTCGGAAAGCCCGCGAAATTGATCGCAATGCACGCCGGCTTGGAGTGCGGCGTCATCGGCGAGAAGTATCCGGGGATGCAGATGGTATCGTTCGGGCCGACCATCGTCGACCCGCACAGTCCCAACGAGCGGGTCCAGATATCGACAGTGCAAAGCTTTTGGAAGTACTTGAAGGCAGTGCTGGAGAAGATCTAATTCAAACAGCGAAGCGCTTGTTCATGGGCCCGTGGTGGGCTTCGCCATCGGCTTGGTGGAAGTATTGTCTCCAGGCGTCACGATCGAGTTCTCTGCCGTCTCGCAACTATTCTCGTCAGGCCCGTTCCAGTCCTTTGGTTCGCAGAGTGGAGCGTTGTTCATGCCTCGCCGGTAGCGGGAAACTTCCAGGTACAGTGACTTGCGGATGCGGTTCATGACGCCAAGCGGCTGGTGCGCGGGCAACGAATGCCAGGGATTGTAGGAGAGGCTTTCGCAGGTTTCCTGATTTTCAACGAATGCCTGCTTCTTAATTTCGATTCGCGCCACCGGCACGAATGGAGAGTCGCTTTCCGTCCACTCCACAGTCGTGTCTTCTACGGGCATGTTCTTGCCGGGGACCTGGAGCTGCACCATGAACTCGAAGCAGGCATCGCGGTCCTTGAGGTGCGCGGTCATTTCGTCACGCAGGAAGTTGGGCTGGCTGCGATCCACGTCGGCCGCCTTCGCATCGGCACAAGGCTTCATGCTGTACTTGACCACATTTTCGTTGCCCAGTTTGTAGGCGCTCACGCTGTAAAACTCGGTGTTCAGCAAACTCTCCGGCGGCGGCTTCAGCGTCTTGAGCGCCAACATCATTTCGCGGGGATGATAGTTGCTGAAGTTGAACATCTTGCTCCAATTTTTCCGTGGAAGGTCAGGCGTGAAACCGCCCATGAAATAGCCGTAATTACTGCCCTCGGCGAGGTACCGGGTGAAGACGAGGTACTCCGGCAGATTCAGGATGAAGAACTGGGTGGCATTCATCATGACGAAATCCTGGGTGTCGGCATGAGGAACACCAGCGTCTTCCAGCAACTTCCGCCCTGGAACACCCATCAGCTTGATGGCCATGCCGCGGGCATCCCTGACGCTGTCCCGCAGAACGAGAGTGTTGCCACTCGAGTAGCGAATCCATGCTTCGTATTCACCGGGATTCGCAAAGACGCCCTGGCGGTATTTGGGATCCAGGTTGTCCAGTACGTGAAACGTGGCCTTCACGCATCCATGGGTCTTGGCATGAACGTCGCGGCGATAGGGCTGAATGGCGTTGGCTGATGTGGACGTCGGATAAGCAGTGGCTGGCGTGCCCGGTGGATTGCCCGGCACCGGCTTCGCGGCCATGGCCCGATGGCTGGCATTGACCATCGAGAGCGCTGACGCCACGATCTGCGCGGTCAGGTAATCTTCATCGGGCGAAATCACTTCGCCCATTGGACCGAGCGGCTGGCGGCGCAAAAAGAAGTAGTATCCCAGCGCCGCAACCACGATCAACCCAATGATAATGCGCGTTCTGCGAGTGTTCACGCCTTCCTCCCGTAGCTTCTATCCGCGGCTACTGACACACGTGCCGGTTGTCGAGACCTTCCTGCAGGTACTCCATGATGTTCAGTCGATTCGGCGAAAGCTTTACGTTATGGGTGTCGCGATGCACCTTCAAGTACTCGATGAGTTGCCAGCGTTGCGCTTCCGTCCATTCCGGCCCGATCACGCCATACTGCGGCGGACTGCCGGATTTCCAAGGAATGTATCCGCGGCGAAACTCGTGACCAATGTTGGAGTTTCCGGTGACGCTGGTATCGAGCAGGAAGCCGCCGTTCGAGATGGGCCGCGTGCTGAGCCCAAGATTGACCGGGTCGAAGTCGCGCGTGCCAACCCAGAATTTCTTGTCACGCGAATCGGCGGGGCTGAGCAATTGGTAGATCGTTGGTACCGATCCGTTGTGCAGGAAGGGGCCAACCGCCCATATTCCCGCCAGGGGACGCGGCTTATATTGGGCCGCAGCCACGGGCAAATCGATCTGGCCGAATCCATTCACCTGCTCGATCTTTTGAGGACTGTAGCCCATGGTCTTGTAGTACTTCGTGCGCATGTAGTAACCAACAAGGCTGAGACCCACGCCGGTGTTGGCTTTAGCGAGATCGAAGGACTCCACCGTCGAATTGATCTGCGATTGTCCAGATGTAACTCGGGTGTCCAAGGCTACTGCGTCGATCACTAGATCATGGTTGCCGGAGAGCAACGCGTCATTCTGGATGCGCTGCCTGACCTTGCTCGTCAGTGGCTTCAGCCTGTCCTGCTCGGCGATACTGAGCGGTTGGCTCGCCTGCGGTTCGTTTTTCGTATCGATTTGCTGCGCGATGTCGGCAGCGGCAGCGCGAATGTCTTGCGCACTGGAAATTCCAGTGGTGCGTGCAACGATGTCGTTGGCGCGCGCCTTGATCTCAAGTCGCAGGTCTGCCTGGAACAACGACCGTAAAAGTCGCTGGACGGCTACAGACTTGACTCCGAGTTTCCGCAAATCGATCTGCTTGTCGACGAAGTTGACGGCCGTCCTCGGGTCTGTGCCGATATCCTGCACCGTCAGAGGATGCATCACCCACAGCGGAAACGGGTCATCGTAGGGATAGGTCCACTTCGCCTCGGGGTAAGCCTGCTGTCCCGGTTTCGATGACTGTCTATCGACACTCTCCATGAAGTCGTCCCACGCTGACTCCATGTCTTTCGCCCAGGCCGCGGTCTTGAGAGGGGCCTTCCATTCCTTGATGGGATCGGATGCCGGGAAAGGTCCGTGACACTGGGCGCAGGTCATCGCGAACAACTTCTGCCCTTCGGCGGCCTTTTCCCAGTCGATCTTTCCGAAACAGTCTTCACTCCATTTTGGCGGCTCGAGACTCCACAGAGCGACCTCAATCTTGCTCAGGTTATCGATCTCCGAGGTGGTGTCGTATCTGTCTTTTTCTGTGATGGGCCCACCATAACGGTTTAAGAGGCTGGCCTTGGCACCTACTCCGAGGGACTCACCAAGGTTTCTCGACATCGGCTGGCGCACCGAAGCGTTGTACTGCACATAATCGAATTTCCAGATGTCCCACACTGGGGGATAGCGGACCGGAGCATTGCCAATGCGATCGTTCGAACGGCTGAGTTCGTCAGCGAACACAGTGTTGCCGATGCGGGCCAGTGCGTCAGTCCTTCCGACACCTTCAATGGTGGGATAGAGCGGGTGAAATGGATTGTTGTCGTTTGACGCCTGCTTCAGGAACACCCAGATTTGGGAGCGCAGATCACCATGCAGTCTCCAAAAACCGTGGGGATAGGTCGGACCCAGGACCCTCATGGCAAAGCGGTTGAACTTGAAGGGATCAAGATAGGTCGAAATGAGAGAACTGAGAAGCTCAAGCGTGAAGTTGCCGGGCTTGGGGGTGGTAAAGGCGTGCATTGCCGCTCCGCCATCGATGCGAACGCCATAGCGCTTGCCGTTCTTGTTCACCACCAACTCGCCGGTGTGGCAGGCCGCACAGGTGATGTCGAGAACCGGCGCTCCGAGGCCGGAGTCGTAGTGGCTGGTGAAACCTACCGGCAAGAGATCAGGATTGGCGGCGGTCGGAGCGCCGTCCACCAGGAAGCCGTAGGCGTTCATGCGCTCTGGCGAGGCGAACTTGGTTTTGCCTAACGGAACTTCCACGTCCACAAACCAGGAGTAGGGCAGGCCCTTCACAGTAGTGCCCTGTGGCGTGTAATAGAAGAGTTGCCGCAACGGCGCTTCGTGGTCACCGCTCCAGCCTCGTCCCTCACTGAGATAAATCTGTTGATTGATAGGCTGGAAATTGGGCAGCTGCGAGCCCGGATAGAGAACCAGGATCGCGATGACCAGAAATACAAGGCAGACAACTGTCAGCGCCGCAAAAAGCACAAAGCGCACCATGCCGCGCAGGGTGAACGTCTCGGCATACTTGATCTGGCGCCACAACCAGCGCAGGAGTCTTCCGATGTATCGCGGAATCGCCAGGATGAACGCGCCAATAGCCGCCAAAAGCGCGACCAGCGAATCCCAGGGATGCGTAATCACGTGCTTCAAGTGGAACCAGAACCGTTCCGCATCCGTTTTGATGTCAATCCACAGCCGATGCAGCCCTTGTCCGATCACGCGATCTCCCAACGGCAACAGCTAAGACGTTCGCCTAGTCTAACGATTGAAGTGCAGTGGCTTCCCAGGAATCTTCATCTCGCAGGCGATCAGCCTTCCGGTGCCGGCGAGCGTTATGAATGCGGTCTTACGGTCCGTCCCACCAAAGCAGATGTTGGAAGGCAGCGGCTCAGGCTGACCTTCGATAAATAATTCGATAAATTCAAGGACCTCGCCTTTGGGTGAAACCACCGTGATGCCACCGGGTACGTCCGGTCTCGGGCCTTGCGGCAACATGGTAGCTGCATGAACATTGCCTTCTTCATCCACGGCCATCGAATCGAGGGTTCCCTGCCCCGGAATTGCGGCGGTCAGCAGGTACGAGCCATCGAGCGTCTTGGGATTAGGCTTGATGACGCCGGGGGCTGACAATTCCCAATAAAGAATCCATCGCGCGTAAGTCTCGGCAACATAGAGGCGACTGTCGTCGGGTGACAAAGCAATGCCGTTCGGCGCCGAGCGTCCGGGTATCGCCAGAGTGATCTTGGTGCCGTCCGCTGCAGCATAATAAACACCAGTCATGTCGCGGTCGGTCGGTCGAGTCTTTCCCCAATCGGTGAACCAGAAATTGCCCGTCGCGTCGAAGACCAAGTCATCGGGGCTGCGAAGGGACTGGCCGTTGCATTGGCTATAGAGAGTCGAGAAGCTGGAGCCAACCACACGTTGTAATGAGCCGCTAACATAATCGGCCGGCTGAAAAGTCGGCACCGAAACGGGACCCACCGCAATGAAATCGAGGCCGCCATCGTTGCACACGTACACTGCACCATCAGGACCGATGGCAGCACCGTTGGGCCCGCCTCCCAAGTTGGCCACCGTCTGTTTGGTTCCGTCAGGCAGAACGCGGGTGAGCTTCTTGCCCTGAATTTCCACCACCAGGACGCTACCGTCCTTCTGATAGACAGGCCCTTCCGGATACTGCAAGCCGGTCGTGACAACGCGAAAGTCCGATGTTCTGAAACTCATTTCTGTTCTCCTACGTTCACGGTCGGAAACGCCTGGGCAGCCCTCAGTCCGGCAAGATGCAGATCAGCGACTTGGGGATCGCGTGCAATGTTGAGGTACTCGGTGTGTAAGACCGCCTCGGTGACGTAGGGGTTTGTGGCCAGAACATGGGCCATCTCCGCACGTGCCTGGTCAGTACGACCGAGATGTCCGAGGGCATTCGCCAAGGTAATGCGTGCGATATAGAACCGGGGTTGCAGTTCAACGCAGCGCTGCGCATGTTCGGCGGCGGCATCAAATCGCGAGAGTCGAATGTACGTCCCGGATAGAAAATAGTGCCAGTAAGGAAACGAGGGATGCTCGGGAGTTTCCGAAATGAGCTTAGTCAGAATCTTCTCAGCTTCGAGCGCGTCGCGCTGTTTGCCGCCCCATCCCAGCGCAAGCCCGAGATATCCCCACGCCACCAGGTTGAAAGGAGCAATCTGTACCGCACGACGGAGGGCCTCGACTGCCTGATCGTACTCGCCGCAATGGAGCCACACCAGACCTGCGTTTTCCAGCACCTCAGCATCCTGTGGCGCCAGCTCCACGGCCTTCGTAGCAGCGGCGTTAGCCTCAGCACGGTCCTCTTCGGGACGATCGGTCAACACCAGAACCACACGCTCGACCAGGTACAAAGCAAGAAAGGCGTAGGCGCTGGCGTAGCCGGGATCCAACTGCATGGCGCGGCGAAGCAAGTCGAGCGATTCGCCGATGCCGGCAGGATGGAAGCCGTAATTCCAGAAGTGATATGCCTTTCGAACCAATCCCCAGGCATCGAGTTCGTGAGCGGAGGCTTTGTCAGCATGTTCGGAGCCGGCACGTATCAGTTCGCCACCAGTGGCCCGCACGATGGATTCGGCTATCTCTTCTTGCACCTTGAACAAGTCTTCCAGGTGGCGCTCATAGGTGCGCGACCACAGAACCGAGCCAGCGAGGGCGTCGGCGAGTTCGCCCATCACACGAATGCGCGTGCCGGAGCGCCGCAGACTCCCAGTCAGCACATAGCGGCTCTTCAGCTTGGTAGCGATCTCCTGTAAATCGGGAACCTCATCCTGGTAGCGAAACGTTGACAGGTTGGACGCCACCCGGATTCCCGGGACCCGAGAGAGCGCACTGCTGATTTCTGAGCCAATGCCCATCGCCATGTATTCGTCATCCTTGTCGGAAGACAGACAGCGAAATGGCAGCACCGCGATTGAGGATTTTTCGTGACCAGCGCGCGGTGGCTCGATCCACACCGGCGGATACGAAGACCGACTCGACCCCACCGGCGGAACCATAACTTGGACGTCAGAGATTTGCGTTCCCATCGAAGAAGACACGATCTTCGCCTGGCGAAACTCCTCCTTGGCGGCTTCCAATTCCTCGGCAAACGCGGCCATTGTGGGATAGCGTCCTTGCGGCTGTTTGTGCAGCGCTCGCGCAATGATCTGGTCGGCGATCGGCGGAAAATGGCGATGAGTGTTCCGTAGCGGTTTCGGCTCTTGGTGATAGATAGCCTGCAACAATTCCAGCGGATTGTCGGCGTAAAACGGCACCCGCCCGGCGAGCATCTGGTAAAAAACTACACCTAGTGAATAAATGTCGGTTCGCTGATCAATTTCTCCGGAGGAGAATTGCTCGGGCGCAGCGTAATAGGTCGTGCCGAGAAACGCACCGGGGCGCGTCAGGTTGTCGTGCGTAGCTAGTTGGCCGGAGGGTTCTGACTTCAGTTTAGCAACACCAAAATCGAGGATCTTAAGGTGGTCGCGTTTGGAAATTATTACGTTTTGTGGCTTAAGATCGCGGTGAACAATGCCGGCCTCGTGCGCGCAACCCAGCGCGTCAGCCATTTGTAAGGCGTAACGAATGGCTTGCTCCGGGGGCATCCCGCTCAAGGGAATCATCTCGCCGAGGGTCTGGCCCTCGATAAACTCCATGACGATGTAGCTGGCATGCTCGTCCGACACCAGATCGAAGATCGTCACGATGTTAGGGTGGTTGAGCGCGGATGCGGCCTGAGCCTCACGCTCGAAGCGCAGCCGCGCAATGGGATCCGAAGAAGTAAATACGGGCAACGCCTTGAGCGCTACGAATCGATTGAGCGAAAGGTCCCGGGCACGATACACAACTCCCATGCCACCCCGGGCAATCTCTTGCTCGATTTCGTAATGGGAGATGACTCGGCCTTTCATCTGCATTCTGCTATCAGACCACCCCGTCGCGTTCCTGAACCAATTCGATTTGCATCATGAACGCCGCACTGACCGATCAGGGCGCACAATACCCTGTTAGCCGCCAAAACTCCCGGTCATTTTACTAAAAAGAGTGCGGCCCCGTCCGCATTGGAAATCCAAAATCACAGCGTCGCAACCGCATTGGAGTCCCAAAAGGATGACACGATCCCTAACAAAACCCGTGCGCATCGGGTGGGCTTGACTATATCAAAGCACAAGTCCGTCGGGTAAGAATTCGATGTTGCGGTCGCCTCAGAAACGTAAACGATATTCGTAGAGTTCCAGCTTATTGCTGGACGTCTAGATTCCGGTCAAGCACGCGCGGTGTGAACCGAGCCCGATCAAGCCCACGGCAACAATCCGGCGACCACCTGCGATGGCGGATGTTATCGGATCTTCAGTTGGAGTTGATCTTCTGTCTGCGGCGTTCGGCGAGAGCCGCTTGGATGAAGGTAACTTCCCGGCTCAACATATCAGTGGCCTCGCGGCAGAGTTCTGGTTGCTGAGTCATCAGGTCGAGAAAGGACTTCCGGTCGACATGCAGAACCTCCGCATCGGTAACTGCCACGGCAGCCAGACTGTAAGGGTGTCCGGTAAAAGTGGCGGGAACCCCCAAAAGGGATCCTGCCGAGAAGACCCGATCCAGAGTCTCCAGGTCTTTGACTGATAAACAGACCTTGCCTTTCAGCACCAGGTAAACCCCCTGGTTTTCCTGATCTACCTCGAACAAGTGGTGTTTGGAGGTGAAGTGCTCGACCGCTCCAGCCGGCACCAGCGACTTCTTCAATTTACTCGACACTTTGAGAATGTTGGACTTCGTCCCCACATTTGCCATGTCGTACTTATGCCAAATCATGCAGGGTACCGCTGTGACTGCAGTCACAGGTGTCTGTGAAGCCAAATGGGACACTCTAGTGGCGGCAGCAGCGTGAGACTTTAGTCGTGTGCACCACAATTCAACCGTTCCATTTTGAACCGAGCCCGAATTGCTACAAGTGCTTGCCACTCAAGATGTTCTCGCGTTGACCCCGATCAAAGATGCTCGAAGAATTAAGAATGACATTCTGAGACAGGGAGATCGATCGCAATGCGTATTTTGGTAGTCGAAGATGACGCCTCGCTGGCGAGTTTCCTACGCAAGGGACTGGAAGCTGAATATTACGCGGTGGACATCGCATCCGACGGCGACGATGCCTGCTGGATGGCATTGGAAACCAATTACGATTTGCTGATCCTGGACTTGAACCTGCCCAAGATGGGCGGCATCGCGGTTCTGCACGCGATTCGTCCGAAGAAGCCGTCGCTGCCCGTACTCGTGCTGACGGCACGCAGCCGAATCGAAGACCACGGGCAATCCCTCGACTCGGGCGCGGACGACTGTCTGATCAAGCCGTTTTCCTATACCGAACTGTCGGCACGCGTGCGCGCGCTCAAGCGGCGCCGTCCGATGACCTCGGAAACGCGCTTGAAGATCGGGGACCTTGAACTCGACCGGATCGAGCGAACGGTGAAGCGGGGTGGAAAACGGATCGAGCTGACCGCGAAGGAATTCGGACTGCTCGAATGCCTGTTGCGTAACGCCGGCCATCGCGTCACCCGCTGCATGATTGTTGAGCATGTTTGGAACCTCTCATTCGATACGGGTACCGACGTAGTCGACGTATACATCAACTACTTGCGAAAGAAGGTGGACGATGGATTCACGCCGAGGCTCATCCATACGGTCCGCGGAGTGGGTTATGAACTTCTTTGCCCGCCCGAGGTGACAGCATGACGGTCCCGCCGGTCAGCGACTCCTCCCCCCAACGAACAGACTCGGCATTTGTTGCTGACCTGTTTCACGCGATAAGCCAGACGCTCACAGTGTTGGAATGCGGACTCGAGGTATCGCTGCGCAGAGACACGACGGCCGCGCAATTTCGCACCCGGGTGGAATCAGCACTGGTTGCTGCGAAACTGCTACATCAGCGGCTGCTTGAAGCCCGAGCACGGCAGGCCGCAGGAGAACCCGGCGACACTTGCCTCCCCGTGGAAGTGGGGAGGCTCCTGCTACACCTCAGGGAAGACCTGCTGCCAATTGCCAAGTCCGCGAAGGTCAAGCTAAACGTGAAGTGCGAGACGGCCATGGTGCACGGCAATGCAGCGAGAATCAGGAACGGATGCTTCCACCTCATCGGGTCCCTGCTGCACACTTGCCCGCCCAAGCACACTGTAAGCATTCGTGCTCAACGGGTAGGATTTACTGCTTTCGAAGTACGATTCAGCAATTGCGCCTCCACTGGGACCGAGACTCTTGCATCAAGGCACGCTCCGCACCCTGCTGACTTGAGCCTGCGATTCGCCCGACGCACGTTTCAAGCGGCCGGCGGAGATCTCGTGTTGACGCAGAACCAGTCCGGACAAGTTGCCGGATACGTACGTCTGCTTCTCGCAAACTGACTTTTCAATTCGGGAACCGCGCTCCTGTTTTGGGCGGCTCCCGCCGCCATTCATCTTTCCTAGAGCCTTCTAATCTCCGACTAATTTTGTTCTAAGCGGTGCGTACTACAACGTCGGATATGAAGGTGGCCTCGCATCGCTGGCCCATTGTTGGATCACCTGCGATCGGCTCCGGGAGCGTGCTAGCCCTCGAAATCGATCGCGGCCGGCAAGACGCTCCAGGTTGACAACTTCTGGAAAGCCTCCCCTAAACGTTCAGTGCCGTGCGGTGCAAAAGGTTCTGCACCACCTCCCTGGCGAGCAACCGCGTACGACGGCAAGGGCGCTGCAAAACAGCCCTACTGATGGCCCTTCTTCCTTCGTAATTCCTGCCGCCACATACCAGGTTGCTGCGCTGTCCCTGGCCAGATGCCCCCGAAGGCACCCGCTTCCGGTCGGCACCTATGAATTGGAGATCACACGATGGATTCCACCGAGATCGATGTTCCCAAGCACCTGCGCACACCAGAAGAGTTCGAGAAGATTGTGTTTGAGCAAATGCCGCAGGTGAAATACATCGCGCGGCGTATTCATGAGCACCTCCCCCAGCATGTCCCGTTCGAGGACTTGGTCCACGCCGGCATCGTTGGCTTGATCGATGCGCTCAACAAGTTCAATTCCGAGAAGCATGTAAAGTTCGGCTCGTATGCGAAATTTCGCATCCGTGGCGCCATTCTCGACAGCCTGCGCGAGATGGAGTGGAGCCCACGCGATTAGCGCAGGAAGTCACGTCAAATCGATATCGTGGTTCAAAAACTGCAGGCGGAATTGGGACGAACCGTTTGCGGGCCGGAACTGGCAAATAGAGCTGGGGCTGTCGTTACGAGAGTTGCACCACCTGGTCAACGAGATCCGCGGACTGGAGATTGGCAGCCTGCAATGCGAAGCCAACGAAGATAGGCAGGAGATGGACCTGTCGCAGAATATCGCCGGACCGCCAGACCAGGACCCGCTCAGGCTTCGCCTGGCTAGTGAAAGCAAGCACCGACGGGAGAAAGCAATTGCGCATTTGCCGGAACGCGAGCAACAAGTGCTCATGCTCTATTACCAGCAGGAACCCACCATGCGCGAGGTAGGAGGGTTAATGGGCGTCGGCGAATCGAGGGTCTCGCAGATCCACACTCGGACAGTCGAACACTTGCGAAGTGTGATGCGGAACTAACTTCCTATTTCCCCCAATTTTCTGAGTCCAGCGCCGGGTGCAGTCTGTTGTCCGGCGCAATCTTTCTGGAGATTAGCACCCCAGTCCCGCGCCTCCGCTTCCGGCACCACGAGCACGGCTCCGCGTCATTCAACAGACGCGCATTGCCGTACACCAGCGGATTCACCGAGTCGCTTTGCCTTACTGATTCCATTAAAACCCTGCAGCGGTGTTAGGATGGCGGGCTGGCGTTTTGTCGTGACACTTCACTTCACGCAGGCGAAAGGACATCATGCAGCGTCCCAATAGAGCCCATTCCACTGGATCATTCTATCTCTCGCTGCTCGCGATCGCATGTCTCGGAATGTCCTCCCTAATTGCTCTTGGCCAGGCTTCCAAGTCAGCGAACGGGCAAAACGCCGAACAGCGGGCCGATGCCCTTCTCAAATTGATGACACTGGAGGAGAAAATTGGGCAGTTGAACCAAGCGGCGGGGTTCCCACGGCCGGGCGCTCCTCCAGCAGACGAGCAGGTCCGCAAGGGACTGGCGGGCTCGGTGCTCTGGGTATCGCAACCAGCTGCGATCAACCGCCTGCAGAGGATCTCTGTCGAGGAATCCCGGCTACACATCCCGTTACTGATGGGCCTGGATGTCGTCGCGGGTTATCACACCATCTTTCCTCCGCCGCTGGCCATGTCAGCGAGTTGGGATCCGAAGCTGGTCGAACGCGCGCAAACGATCGCCGCCCGCGAGGCCCGCGCAGCTGGCATCAACTGGACGTTTGCTCCGATGGTAGACATCGCGCGCGACGCCCGTTGGGGACGCATGGTTGAGGGCGCCGGAGAGGATCCGTATCTTGGCGCGGCCATGGCGAAGGCCCAGGTGATGGGATTCCAGGGACCACAGCTCGGGACTCCGGACCACGTGCTGGCTTGCGTGAAGCATTTCGCCGCCTATGGCGCGGCTGATGGCGGACGCGATTACGACTCGTCGTATGTACCCGACGACTTGCTATGGAACGTTTACTTCCCCCCGTTCAAGGCTGCGATCGACGCTGGCGTGGGCAGCCTGATGAGCGCCTACATGGACCTGAACGACGTGCCAGCTGCGGGGAACTATTTTCTTCTAAACGATGTCCTGCGCAAGACATGGCATTTCCAGGGCTTCGTTGTGAGTGACGCGATGGCGGTGGGAAGCCTCGTCATCCACGGCTTCGCTCGCGATCGCGAAGACGCGGCGTATATGGCGTTCCACGCTGGCGTAAACATGGACATGGCGAGCTATAGCTACCTCAATGAGTTGCCGAAGCTAGTGAAATCCGGACGCATCTCAGAGACCCAAATCGATGCCATGGTTCGGCCGCTGCTGGTTACGAAATTCAAGCTTGGACTGTTCGAGAACGCGTATATCGATGAGTCCAAGATCAGCGGTGTATTGAATGATCCGGCAAGCACCCAATCCGCTCGCGAGGCTGCGCAACGCACCATGGTCCTGCTCAAGAATGAAGCGCAGTTGCTTCCTCTCGATAAGTCCGGCAAGAAGTATCCCTCCATCGCCGTCATTGGTCCGGTGGCGGATTCCGGTCCCGCGCAAGTCGGCTTCTGGGGAGGCATGATTACCGGCGGCAAGGACGTGGTGACAGTCATCGAGGGCATCCGGCAAAGGGTGGGATCGGCAGTGCGTGTTGAGTACGCCAAGGGTCCCAGCATTCGTCGCGAAATTCCATCGACATTCGAAGGGCTGCCTGGCATTCTGCTGCACGATGAGCCGCCGCAAAGTCCTGACGAAGCACAGGCTGCGTTCCAACAAGTGGTGGAAACTGCAAAGCGTTGCGACGTAGCGGTCCTCGTTCTCGGCGAAAATGCACTGATGGCAGGTGAGGCGGCATCGAATTCTTCGCTTCGGCTTGCGGGACGGCAACAAGAGCTAATGGAAGCCGTCGTCGCCACCGGCAAGCCGGTTGTGCTGGTGCTGATCAATGGTCGCCCACTCGATATCTTGTGGGCGGCCGAACACGTCGGAGCGATATTGGAAGCTTGGGAACCCGGAACACAGGGTGGTCACGCCGTGGCGGACGTATTGTTTGGTGAGGTAAATCCGGGCGGAAAACTTACTATCACGTGGCCGCGCAGCGCCGGGCAAGAGCCGATTTACTATGCACACAACATCACGCACGCCCCTGAAACAGCCCCGGAGTTCAAGTCTCGCTATCAGGATTTGAAGAGCACTCCGCTGTATCCGTTTGGTTACGGGTTGAGCTATACGAAGTTTTCGATCAGCGATCTCAAAATGAGTTCGACGTCCGCGAAGATCGGGGACAGCATCGGCGTTTCAGTGGATGTTCAGAATACCGGTAGCGTAGCGGGCGATGAAGTGGTCCAACTCTATATTCATCAACAGTCGGGTAGCGCTTCGCGGCCGGTACGACAGCTAAAGGGATTCGAACGGGTCTGGCTTACAGCGGGAGCAAAGACGACACTCCACTTCACTCTCGGCAAAGATGAATTGACTTACTGGAGCCCTGCGCTGAAGACATGGGTGCTCGAGCCTGCAGTCTTCGATGTTTGGGTGGGTGAGGATTCGACGGCCAAGCTGCACGCTAATTTCGAAGTGACGCAGTAGCCGGAGTCATAAATGACCCAGACGAAAAGCCGTCGATCATTTCTCGGTACGATGGGACAGGCTCTGCTGTTGACGCAGGTCCCGCCGCGTCTGTTTGCTGATGCGACGGCCTCATTTTCTCCAGAGATCGCCGCACTCTACCGCAAGAGCATTGTCATCGATACCCTCTGTAGTCCCTTCACCAGTGAAGACGGGCTACCGGATGCGGCGACGATCGAGGTTGTCAGGCGCTCAGGTATCACCGCCATTAATTTCACTGTCTCGGCTCCGACGTTCGAGGGAACGATTGACAACCTCGCATTTGTCGACGCGCTGGTGGAACAGTCGCCCGACGTTTTCACGGTAGTCCGGCTCTACTCTGACATTGCGCGAGCCAAGCGTGAGGGCAAGATCGGGATCATACCGGGGTTCCAATACACGCAGTTCCTGGAAGCCGATCCATCGCGCCTCGAAACCTTTCGGCGGCTGGGAGTGCGGATCATGCAGCTCACTTACAACAACCGCAGTGCCTTTGGAGATGGATGCCTGGAGCCGGGGAACGCCGGCCTGAGCAAGGCGGGCAACGATGCCGTGCGCCAGATGAATGCAAGCGGCGTCGCTATTGACCTGAGCCACAGCGGGTATCGAACCACGTCGGAGGCCATCGAGGCATCAACTAAGCCTGTGCTGATCACGCACTCGGGATGCGCAGCGGTTTACGCTCATCCCAGGAGTAAGCCCGATGAAATTTTGAAGGAGCTGGCCGATCGCGGCGGGTACTTCGGGGTCTATCTCATGCCGTACCTGGTGGCATCGCCTACGGTGCCGACTCGCGAACACGTGCTCGACCACATCATGCATGCCATCAACGTCTGTGGCGCTGACCACGTCGGGATTGGGTCGGATGGCTCCATACAAGCGGTCCAGTTGAGTCCCGAACAGAAAAAGGCATTCGACGAAGACATTGCGCGGCGTAGGACGCTCGGCATCGGCGCGCCTGGCGAGGATCGCTATCCGTATGTGCCGGATCTCACCGGACCGGACCACATGGAAGTAATTGCCGCTGAACTGGAGAAACGCAATCAACCTGGAGCGGTGATCGAGAAGGTGCTCGGCGCAAACTTCCGGCGCGTGATTGGCGAGATCTGGTCGACCAAATAGATGAGACCCGGTTCGCGTCTTGACGGCCAACCAGCGGCTGGCAGTTCGCGCATAAAATGGCCATTGCTGCCTCATGTCGCATCGTAGTCTCACGGGAATTCCCAACAAGTATTTGCAGTTCATGGAGAGCTGAACATGAACCCTCTGAATCGATCCGCCCGAGTTCCTCTTTTTTCTGCCGCACTAATTGCTCTATTCGTGCTGGGATGTGTTGTTCTCAACGCCCAAACGGTTGCACTTCATCCGCCTGCGATCCTGCTCGGCACGGCATGGTATCCCGAGCAGTGGCCCGAGTCGCGATGGGATGCCGACCTCGCGCTGATGCAGAAGGCGGGCATCCACATGGTGCGCGTGGGCGAGTTTGCCTGGAGCAGCATGGAGCCCGCCGAGGGCCAATATGACTTCGACTGGCTTGACCGTGCGATCACAGCGGCCGCAAAGCACGGCATCGTCACTGTCATTGGCACACCCTCAGCAGCGCCGCCAGCGTGGTTGACGCAGAAATACCCGGAAACATTGCGCACCATGGAGGACGGACGCAAAGACCAGCATGGCAATCGGCAGCAATTCAACTTCGCTAATCCCAAGTACCGGGAACTGGCGCGAGGGATGGCCGAGCAATTAGCCAAGCGCTTTGGTCACAACCCGAACGTGGTGGGATGGCAGATCGACAACGAGTACGCCAACGTTTCCTTCGATCCCGAGACCAGGCAGCAGTTCCAGCAGTGGCTGAAGCAGCGCTACGGCACGCTCGAGAACCTCAACTCGCGCTGGACGACCTCGTACTGGAGCGAAACCTATTTCGACTGGAACCAGGTGCCCATCCAGATCAACTACGGCAATCCCGGATTGTTGCTGAACTGGATGCGTTTCGTCAGCGACACCTGGCGCAGCTATCAGAAGAACCAGCTTGACATCATCCGGGCCAATGCGGAGCCGAGGCAGTTCATAACCACTAACATGATGGGATGGTTCAACGGCTACGATCACTACACCGTCGCCCAGGACCTCGATCTGGCTGCCTGGGACGACTATGTCGGCCAGGGACATCTCGATCCGGTGAAGAACGGGGCGGCCCACGACCTGACACGCGGATTCAAAGGCAAGAACTTCTGGGTGATGGAAACGCAGCCGGGCGGAGTCAACTGGGCGTCAATCAACAACTGGCTCGACAAGGGAGAGGTTCGGGCCATGGCGTGGCACGACATTGGGCACGGCGCCGACGCCGTGAGTTATTGGCAGTGGCGAAGCGCACTGAACGGGCAAGAGCAATATCACGGTACCATCGTCGGTCCCGATGGTGCACCGGATCCGCTGTACGACGAAATCGCGCAGATTGGGAGAGAATTCGAGAAGGCCAGTCCTACACTGGCTGGGACATCCGTAAAGTCTGACGTCGCCATCTTGCATTCGTACGATAGCCGCTGGGCCATCGAGTGGCAGAAACACAACAAGAACTACGATCCGGTCGAGGAGATTCTCAGCTACTACGGTCCGCTACGTGCCATCGCGCAGTCCGTGGACGTGGTTCCTCCAACCGCGTCACTAACCCAATACAAGTTAGTGGTGGCTCCGGGTCTCAATGTGCTGACGGACGTCGCCGTGAAAAACTTAATCAATTACGTTAACAGTGGCGGACATCTCGTTCTGGGACAGCGTTCTGCCATGAAGGACGACGACAACGGACTGTGGACGCAACGCCAGCCGGGCCCGCTGACCGACTTGCTGGGAGGCCGGGTGGAACAGTATTACGCGCTGGTCGATGCGGTCCCGGTTGACGGTAAGTGGGGTGCGGGCGAGGGCCAGCTTTGGGCCGAGTTACTCAGCGCCCAGCAGCCTGATGTCGAAGTCCTGATGCGCTACGGCAAAAGCAATGGCTGGCTCGATGGACAACCCGCAGCCATCACGCGCAAGGTAGGGAAAGGCCGGATCACGTACCTCGGCGCATGGCTCGACAAGAACACCATGGCAGAGGCCGCAAGCTGGATGATGGACATAAGTGGCGTGAAGCCGGCTCTCGGCCCCGTGCCCGAAGGGGTGGAGGTTTATCCTCGGTACGGCGCGAAGGGCGTTGTCTATATCCTGGTCAACTTCTCGAAGGCGCCACACACCGTAAGGTTGCCTGCGACCATGAAAGACGCACTCACCGGCGGATCAGTCCAATCGGTCACACTGCCGCATTATGGCATCGCGGTGCTGGCATCGGCGAAGTAGTCAGGAAGATTACAATTGCTCAACACTGGGCCAGGGGAAATTACGATTGAGAATTAGAGCGTTTCAGACTGCATTGATGTCGATGACTTTAATTGCAGCAGGCAACTTTTGTCTTGCTGCACAAGAGGCTACGAAAGCCTCGGCAGCACCGTTGACTCTGCCCGAAGAGACCCACTTGAAGAACGTCCGCCAACTCACCTATGGAGGTCAGAACGCCGAGGCGTACTTCTCCATCGACAATCGGACGTTGATCTTCCAGCACCAGGGTAATGGGGTTCCGTGCGACCAGATTTACACCATGCCGGTGGACACTTTCGATGGCAAGCCCGCAACGCCGAAACTCGTCAGCGGGGGCGTTGGCCGGACCACATGTAGCTACATCTTTCCCAGTGGCGACAAGATTCTGTATTCGTCCACGCGGGAAGCAGGAGCGGAGTGCCCACCCAAACCGGACTACTCGCAAGGATATGTGTGGCCGATCTACAGCACGTATGACATCTACACGGCCAATTTGGACGGCAGCAACCCGCAGCAGCTCACGAAGGCTCCTGGCTACGATGCGGAAGCAACCATCAGCCGCGACGGAAAGAAGATCGTCTTCACCTCGATGCGGAATGGCGACCTTGACATCTACACCATGGATGCCGACGGCTCGAACGTTCGCCAACTCACGCATGAATTGGGCTACGACGGTGGACCGTTCTTTTCGTTCGACGGAAAGAAGATCGTATACCGTGCCGAGCATCCCACAACACCCGAGCAGATCGCCGATTACAAGGCCCTGCTGACCAAGGGACTGATTCGCCCCGGCAACCTCGAAATATGGGTGATGGACGCTGATGGCAATCACAAGCACCAAGTCACCCACAATGGCGCCGCCAACTTCGCGCCCTTCTGGCATCCGGATGGCAAACGGATCATCTTTGCGTCCAATCAGGCGGACCCGAAAAACGCGCGTGACTTCGATCTTTACGTCATCAACGAGGACGGCAGCGGCCAGTCGCGCGTCACCTACCATCCCGAATTCGATGGCTTTCCCATGTTCACATCAGACGGCAAGCGCCTGGTGTGGGGATCCAATCGTAACGGTAAGGTGCCGCACGAAACCAACATCTTCATCGCCGATTGGACCGAGTAGCCTGCAATGGCGCAGATTTCGATTCACGTTAAGCACGAAAAAGCCGGTCACGAGGACCGGCTTTGTACGGTCTGTGAAAACCTTACGACTACTTCAGACTCTTCACGTACGCGGCAACTGCGGCTGCCTGATCAGCGGTGATTCCGGTGATGGCCTTTCCGTGTGGGGCCTTCTTGCCGGGGGCGCCCTTTTCCAGAACGTCAGCGATCTGGTCAGGGGTAAGCGCGGTTCCCTTCAATGCTGGACCCGACTTGCCTTCGCCAGCTGCGCCGTGGCACATCGCGCACTTTGCCTTGAAAATTGCCGCGCCATCTTCGGCGGCAAACGCCATTCCTGACATCAGTGCGAGTACAGCTAAACTCGAGATGAAACGCTTCATGGGATCTAAGTCTCCTTGTTATTTTATGTTTCGCAACTTACCAACTTCGGACCTTTCGCTTGCTGACGAGGCCTGACTCGGAACCACGAATATCCCGTAGGCGCCGGTCTCGGCTTCGCAACAACCGGGTACTCTACAGCGGGTCAACCTTCGGTGTAATTGCCAAACCCTTGGCATTGGACGGACGACACCCTTAGTTCCGCCCACCAACCACGCCAGTTTCAACTGTATCGGGGTGGCACCCAACCAGACTGTGACCGCCGTCACCTTCGTTCGGGAATCTGACCATCTTTCGACACCGCGTTCCTTGAATGTCCAGAGGTCAATCCCCATCGATAACGCCTGCCGTCACTCAACTTTGTAGATCGCAACGCTCTCCGGGGCGAGTTGCAACTGCAGTTGGGTTCCCTGCAAGTGTGCCCCTGGTGCCGAGTTCACGGATACGAAACCCTTGGCGTTCGCTACGGTGGTATCGGCCAGATCAACGGTGATGGTTTTGGCGCTGTCGCCCTTATAGAAGACAACCATCAAACGCTCGCCAGCGGTCTCTCGCGTGAAAACGTAATAGTCGTCCGTCACGACGATGTGCTTTTGATCGCCAATACGCAGCGCGGGATGCTCGCGACGCAGTTTCAGCAATCCTTGCACATGCGAATAAACGGCTTGCTCGTCGGGAGTCCGCCCAGTCTGGGTGAAGGCGTTACGCTGGTCGCCCGGAAAACCACCGGGAAAATCGCGCCGGTTGTCAGGATCCTCGCCACCCGGCATTGCGATTTCGTCCCCTGAATAGACTTGGGGGATTCCGCGAATGGTCGCAAGCAGCGACAAGCCCAGCTTCAGCTTGGCTGTCGATCCGCCGGCATCGGTAACAAAACGCTTCATGTCGTGATTGCCGATGAACGTGACCAGCAGTTCGGGATGCGGGTACAAACGGTCCTGACGCAGCACATCGACGATCTTTTTCGCGGGCGCTCCGTGATTGACCACCTCGCGGATCGCCGAGTTCATGGGGAAATCGAAGGGAGTCGTCAGGTGCGTGTCAACGCCGTCGAATCCTTTCTGGCCGCCGGCGAAATAGGACACCACTGTCGGATCGAAATTGTAGATTTCACCAACCGCGAAAAAGTTGGGATACGTGGCTTGCAAGTCCTGCAGGTATTTCGCCCAGAACGTACGCGGGACGTAGGGGAAGGTGTCGATTCGGAAACCGTCGATCCCGCCAATCTCCATCCACCAGAAGGCGTTCTGCTGCAGATACTCGGCGGCCAGTGGATTCTCCTGCGCCAGGTCAGGAAGAATATTCGCGAACCAGCCATCGAGTGCACTGCGATAGTTCTTCTCCACCGCATGCGGGTCGGTCACCGGAGCATATTCGTAGTCGGTGCTGATGTGGCTCGCTGTGGTCCCGTGCAACCAATTTGGCGCCGGTTGCGATGTCGCCCACGGATGCTTGGGCCCCACATGGTTTGGGACCATGTCGAGCAGGATCTTGATTCCCTGCTGGTGGGCAGCAGCGACAAGCTGTTGAAAGTCCTGCAGCGTGCCGAAGTGATCTTCGACCGCGTAGAGATCGCTGGCGCTGTAACCGTGGTAGCCTTCGCTCGAATTGTCATTGTCGAAAATCGGATTCAGCCATAGTGTCGTAACGCCCAAGTCCTTGAGATAGGGCAGGTGATCCTGAATCCCCTTAAGATCGCCACCGTGATAGGCCTTGGCAGCCTGTCGATCATACGTGCCCGGCGTCGCCCCTTTCGGCATGTTGTTGGCAGGGTCGCCGTCAGCGAAACGATCGGGCATGATGAGATAAACCGTATCATCGCGAGTGACGCCCTGGAATCTGCCTTTCTGCGGTGCTCGCTCCAAAAGCGGGAAATCGGCACTGGACGCGCCAGCGGAATTTTTGACCGCCAATGCCACGTTGCCCGGCTTGGTATTTTTCGCGACGCTGAGCCACACGAACGCGTGCATGCCATCGGGCTGCAATAAGGTCTTCTCAATTTTGACGCCGGGATGCGACACCGATATTTTTGCGTCGCTTAGGTTTTCTCCGTAGAGCAAGACCATCACAGGGGATACAAAATTGATCCACCAGTTCGGAGGCTCGACTTTGTTGATTTGCGGTGGACCCGCTGGAACCGCTAGCCCGGACACCGACAGGACAGCGATGAGTAGAATAAGTGCGAATACTCGGAGGGTGATGTAAGGGAAACGTGGCTCGGACATGGCAGTTCCTTGGAGAGGCTTACTACGGGCAGACAAGTCAGCGCCGCCCAAGGAGCGATGGTATTTGAACCACACCCGCAGGGCAAACCAGGCTAGATACGCGGTGGTTAGAGGCAAGTAGAGGCGGATGTCTGCCGAGTGAGAGTGCGCGCGCTAACCCAAAGACGATTTCCTGATTCCTGTTGTTTCCGTTCGTTTTTCGCACCCGCTGAAGCATGCATGGCGTTCTTCTTGGAACTTCGGCGGCAATCGGAGTAAAGTGTCGGATGGTTCACTCGCCGTCATAACGAGAAGAGCAACAAGATTCTTAGAGCAATGCAAAAGACACGAAAGAGTTATTGGCAGATCTGGAACATGAGTTTTGGGTTCCTCGGCATTCAGTTTGGCTGGGGACTGCAGATGGCCAACATGAGCGCCATCTACGAGTATCTGGGTGCGCGCGCGGACCAGATTCCAATTCTGTGGCTTGCGGCGCCGCTTACCGGTTTGCTGGTGCAGCCAATCATCGGCCACGCCAGCGACAATACCTGGGGCCGACTCGGACGCCGCCGCCCTTACTTTCTCGTGGGCGCCATCCTCAGTTCTTGTGCCTTGATACTCATGCCGCGTTCTTCGGCTCTCTGGATGGCCGCGGGACTGCTCTGGATACTGGATTCATCCATCAACATCAGCATGGAACCGTTCCGCGCCTTTGTGGCCGACTTGCTGCCGGAAGAACAGCGGACACGGGGTTTCGCCATGCAGAGCTTGTTTATCGGTTTGGGCGCAGTCGTTGCTTCGGCTCTGCCATGGCTGCTGACCAACTTTTTCCATCTTCATGCTGACGTCACAGGCCATGCCATTCCTTTAACGGTTCGTCTTTCGTTCTACATTGGAGCTGCAGCTTTCTTCAGCGCTGTCCTCTGGACTATTCTGACCACGAAAGAATACCCTCCGTCGGACCTCGAAGCGTTTCGCCAGAAGAAGTCGGAGCATCGTGGGATTGGAAGCCATGCGTCTGAGATCTTCATCGCAATCGGCAACATGCCCGCTACCATGCGCCAACTGGCTCCCGTACAGCTTCTCACCTGGCTGGGACTGTTTTGCATGTGGCTTTACTTCCCGGTCGCTGTCGCTCGCAACGTGTTTGGCGCCACTGACCAGAGTTCACCGGTTTACACCCGCGGCGTGGAGTGGGGCGGGGTTTGCTTCGGGATGTACTCGCTGGTTTGCTTCGCGTTTTCATTCTTCCTGCCGAAGCTGGCGAAGGTGATGGGGCGCAAGCACACGCACAGCCTCTGCTTGTTCTGCGGCGCGCTCGGACTGGCGTCGGTCGCCGTCATCCATGACAAGAACCTCCTGCTGCTTTCGATGGTTGGAGTCGGAATAGCGTGGGCCAGCACGCTCTCGATGCCGTACTCCGTGCTGGCCGGGTCACTGCCAGCAGAGCACACGGGCGTCTATATGGGCATCTTCAATTTCTTTATCGTGCTGCCGGAGATCATCGCTTCCCTCGGCTTTGGCTGGGTGATGAATCATTGGCTCCACAACAACCGGTTGGCCGCCGTCATCGCCGGCGGCGTGTTCATGGCTCTAGCCGCCTTGCTGATGCAGCGGGTGGTTGATCCTGGTGCAGAACGCCTTGAGGAGGCGATACCGCTGCCCGGCGATGCGATCGCGATTTAGCTGCGGCGTGCGAGCGTAATGCAGCCGCACTTCGTGGTTGCTGGTTTACCATAGCGAATCTCCACTGCAGGTCACGAATAGCATGAGTTTTCCACGATCAAGCGGCATCCTGTTGCACCCCACTTCTCTTCCCGGTCCTTATGGCATTGGAGAATTAGGCCCCGAGGCACACCGGTTTGCGGACTTCCTGAAGGACGCAGGTCAGCACATTTGGCAGTTGCTGCCGCTCGGACCAACTGGGTACGGTGACTCTCCGTATCAGTGCTTTTCGGCCTTCGCTGGAAACCCATTGCTACTGAGTCTCGACACACTGGTGAAGCGTGGCTACCTTTCGCACGACGATCTGGAGACAAAGCCCAAAATGCCGCGCGAGTCTGTGGATTTTGGGACGCTAATCAAATGGAAGATACCGCTTCTGCGCAGAGCCGCTGCGGGATTCCAGAGCGGCGCGACCGCCGCGGAGCGGGAAGTCTACAACCAGTTTTGCCAGCGTCATGCTTCATGGCTTGACGAGTTTGCACTCTTCATGGCGCTCAAGGAAGTCCACGACTACGTCATGTGGACGTTGTGGGAGCCTGAGCTTGCACTGCGCAAACCGGAGGCGCTCGAGAAGGTGCGCCGCGAACTGCGCGAGCAGATCGAATGCCACAAGTTCATACAATTTGAGTTTGACCGGCAATGGTCGGAACTGAAGGCGCACTGCGAGCGCAACGGAATTCGCGTCATGGGGGATGTGCCGATCTATGTTGCACAGGACAGCTCGGATGTGTGGGCTGAGCCCGGCATGTTTGATCTAGAGGCCGACGGCAAGCCGCGAGTTATTGCTGGCGTTCCGCCCGATTACTTCAGCGCCACGGGACAATGCTGGGGCAACCCGATCTACCGCTGGGACGTGCACGCCAAGGCGGGATTCCAGTGGTGGATCGCGCGCTTCCGGCGTGCCTTCGAAATGCTCGACATGATCCGCCTCGACCACTTCCGCGGATTTGAAGCCTATTACGAGATCGCTGGCAGCGCCACAACGGCAGTGAACGGCAGATGGGTCAAAGGTCCGGGCGCGGCATTGTTCGAGGCGGTAGAAGCAACGCTCGGAAGCCTCCCCATCCTGGCGGAGAATCTCGGTGTCATTACGCCTGAAGTTGAAGGACTGCGCAATCGCTTTGGGTTCCCTGGTATGGCTATTCTGCAGTTTGCATTCGGTAAGGATCCGCAGGCGCCCGACTTCAAGCCACATAACTACCCGAGCCACCGCGTGGCTTACACGGGCACCCACGACAACGATACCGTGGTCGGATGGTGGTCAAGCACAGGGTTCGACGACAGTACTCGCACTGCGGAGGACGTCGAAAAAGAGATGGAATTCGCGCGACGTTATCTCAACACGGATGGCAGCGAGATTCATTGGGCAATGATCCACACCCTGATGGCGTCGGTAGCCGACACCGTGATTTTTCCTCTCCAGGACGTACTGGGAGCGGGAAGCGAAGGCCGGATGAACCTTCCCGGCACGCCGTCCGGTAACTGGCACTGGCGCTACCGCACCGAAGAGTTGACCGTCGGCATCGGCGTGCGACTCCGGCAACTGGTCCAGACTTACGACCGGTAGCCCATGAAACAAATGATTCGCCTGATCCTCTAATATGAAACATAAACCTATACATGGTGTCGTGCGTCACAGACAGATGTCCGGCCAACGTTGAAGAATAGCGTGTAATTCGGGGGTAAACCATGGCCGCGCCCTGGGCACATCGTTACGCACAACGCACCAAAACGGCAAAAAGCTCGATCATCCGCGAGCTTCTTAAACTTACAACCAAGCCAGAAATCATTTCCTTTGCCGGCGGCCTGCCCGCGCCGGAAGTGTTCCCCGTAGAACGTTTCCGCGAAGCCTGCGACCGGGTACTGTCAACCCAGGCCACGACGGCGCTGCAGTATGGCCCGTCGGAAGGCTATCGACCGCTACGTGAACTGATCGTGGCGCAGATGGCGAGGTACGGCATCGTCGCCACGGTGGACAATGTTCTTATCACGTCGGGGTCGCAACAAGCACTCGACTTGATTGCCAAGCTGCTGATCAATCGCGGAGACCGCATTCTAGTGGAGTCGCCCACCTACCTCGGCGCGCTGCAGGCATTCGACCTGATGGGCGCTGAGTACGTTACCGTTCCCATCGATGGCCAAGGGTTGCAAACCCGGCTTTTGGAGGGGGCGCTGCGCTCCGGCCCGAAATTCATGTACGTCCTGCCCAACTTCCAGAACCCCGGGGGCGTCACTCTCTCGGAAGACCGGCGCACGCAGTTGGTGTGGCTGTCGGATAAATACGGAATCCCGATCATCGAAGATGATCCCTACGGACAACTGCGCTACGAGGGCGAGCATATTAAGCCTTTGATTGTGCTGGACCGCGCCAATGTGTTGCGTGACAACGACTACAAGTTTGGCAATGTCATTTATCTCAGCACATTTTCCAAAGTGCTGGCGCCAGGACTGCGGCTGGGCTGGATTGTTGCTCCACCAGACGTCATCACCAGGCTGGTGCAACTGAAGCAGTGCGCGGATCTGCATACCAGCACGTTCACACAAATGGTGGCTTACGAAGTCGCGAGAGACGGTTTCCTTGACGAACACGTCAAGACCATTCGCCAGTGCTACAAAGAGCGGCGTGACGCGATGTTGGCGGCAATGAATGACTACTTCCCGCCGGAGGTCACATGGACGCATCCGCAAGGCGGATTGTTCCTCTGGGTCACGATGCCGAAGGGCGTCGATGGCATGCGGCTTTTCGACGAGGCCATCCGTCACAACGTTGCGTTCGTTCCCGGGCAGCCGTTCTTCGCCGAAGGCGATGCTGGCTCGCATATGCGGCTCAATTTCTCGAACGCCACTCCTGAAATGATCCGAGAGGGCATTCGCCGCTTGTCGATCGCCGTGGCCCATGAAGTCGAACACAATGCGCCGGTGTTGTTCACGGCTGTTGTTTAGGCATCTCGGATCAAGCAGGTGTGTGCGTTCTATCTGATCGCCCCATGCCTTCCAGATTAAGGATGGGGCGTTTCCTTGCGCAGAGCTTGTTTCCGTCGAGCCTGCCGAATATCTTTACTGCAGTAATCGCATTTATGGGAGGCGTCCGCGTGCGTCTGCTAGTTCTCTTCTACCCTGCCCTGTTCGTTCTGTTTTCGATCCTTACCGGCGTCGCGCAACAACCGTCGGTCATTGGCCAAATACCGGCAATTCCGTACACGCCAGGGCTCGACGTAACTGCGATGGACAAAAGCGTTGAGCCCTGTGTCGACTTCTATGCGTATGCCTGTGGTGGATGGCAAAAGAAGAACCCTATTCCTCCAGACCAGAGTTCCTGGAGCGTGTACTCCAAGCTGCAGGACGAGAACCGGACGCTGTTGCGCCACATTCTGGAAAACGCTGCGGTCGACGATCCGCATCGCGGGCCCATCAACCAGAAGATCGGCGATTTCTACGCCTCGTGCATGGATGAGGCGGCCGTGAATGAGGCCGGCGCCGCCGCTCTCAAGCCGGATCTCGATCGCATTGCCGCGATGAAGTCGAAGGCTGACCTGGCGCAGACGTTGGCTTATCTTCATTCGCGCGATATCGGGATTTATTTTGGTAATGCCGCTCTATTTCGCTTCGGCTCGGAGCAGGACGCGAAGAATTCCAGCGAGGTGATCGCCAGCGTGGACCAGGGCGGACTCGGACTGCCTGACCGCGATTACTACCTGAAGGATGACGTCAAGTCGCAGGCCATCCGGGCCAAGTATGTCGCACACGTGCAGAAAATGTTCGAGCTCCTGGGGGAATCTTCGGTGGCCGCAGCCGCCGACGCGCAAACTGTGATGCGCATCGAAACGGCCCTCGCCAAGGCGGCCATGACCCGCGTGCAGCGCCGCGATCCCAAGAATGTCTATCACCGGATGACCGTGCAGGAATTGCAGGCGCTAAGCCCTTCATTCCCGTGGAACGCGTATTTTGCGGCCTACGGATTGAACAATCTCCAGTCCTTGAACGTGGGTGCGCCTGATTTTGTGAAGACCATGGACTCCGTCCTCGCAGGAGAAGACCTGGCTGCGTGGCGGTCGTATTTGCGCTGGCACCTGGTACATGCTCAGGCACGCTGGCTTTCGTCACAGTTCGTGGCCGAAGACTTCAACTTCTATGGACGCACGCTCACGGGACAGCAGGAACTGCAGCCGCGCTGGAAGCGTTGCGTCCGTTATACCGATCGCGCGCTGGGCGAGGCGCTTGGTCAGGCCTACGTGGAAATCGCTTTCAGCCCTGCGTCGAAACAGCGCACCCTCACGATGGTGCAGCAGATTGAAGCGGAGATGGAGCGCGACATCAAGCAGTTGACGTGGATGAGCGAACCAACCAAGCAGCAGGCGTTGGATAAGTTGCACGCCGTGGTCAACAAGATCGGCTATCCAGACCAGTGGAGGGATTACACGGCCCTCAATGTCGTCCGCGGAGAGACGCTCGGCAATGGCCAGCGAGCCTATGAATTTGAGTTCCGCCGCCAGCTCAACAAGATCGGTAAGCCAGTCAATCGCGGCGAGTGGTACCTGACGCCACCGACTGTGAATGCTAACTACGATCCACAGAACAACGACATCAACTTCCCCGCTGGCGTACTCCAGCCTCCGCTGTTCGATCCCAAGATGGATGACGCTCCCAACTACGGCAACACCGGTGGAACCATTGGGCACGAGTTAACGCATGGTTTCGATGATGAAGGCCGCCAGTTTGACGCCAAGGGTAATCTGCGTGACTGGTGGCAACCGCAGGATGCGCAGGAGTTCGCAGTGCGTGCCAAATGCATCGAGGAGCAATACGCGCAATATGTCGTTGTTGATGACGTGAAGATTAACAGCAAGCTCACGCAAGGCGAGGACGTTGCAGACCTCGGCGGCCTCAGGCTGGCCTATATGGCATGGCGCGACGAAACCGAGGGCAAGAAGCTGCAGGCCGTCGATGGCCTGACGCCAGAGCAGCGTTTCTTCATTGGATACGGCCAGAGCTGGTGCAGCAACGAGCGTCCCGAGAATATGCGGATGCGAGCGACGGTTGATCCGCACTCACCTGGGAAGTACCGCACCACTGGTGTGGTGTCGAACCTGCCCGAATTCCAGCAGGCGTTTCAGTGCACGACCGGACAACCCATGGCCCCCGCCAATCGCTGCCGGGTGTGGTAACTCCATAGAGCGAACACAACAGAGAGGCCCCTGGGAAATCCGGGGCCTCAGGAGTTAGCAACGATTTTCGTTTAGTAGCCGTGCCCGTCGGCGCCCGCTTCTACCCGCACTTTGCCGCGAAACATGCGATAGATAAAGACGAAGTAGCCAGTCGCCAGCAACATCCCGATCGTCCACCAAACGAAGCCCACCCTCAATCCGTGAGCGCCGGCGGCGGTGTTGTAGATGGTCAGGCTGAAGTTCGGGTCGGTGCTGGCCGGCAGCACCACGGGATAGAGCGCGAATGCCGCTCCCACTAGCATCCCGAGAATATACCCGCAAGACGCGAGGAAGGCCCCTTTGTCGTTTCTCTTCCGGTGCGCGATGAACAGATATCCCAGGCTGCCGGCAACCACCAGCGGAATGAGATAGCCAACGGGCCACTTGTTGAAGTTAGTCAAAATGCCGGGACGCACCAGCAACGTTGCGGCCAGACTGACGATGGTAAGGAGAATCTGCACTGGCCACAGTGCGAATGCAACGCGGCGGGCACGTATATTCAGTTCTCCCTCCGTCTTGGTGGCAAGATAGAGCGAGCCGTGCACTACGAGCGTAACCAGCGCCACCACTCCCATGATCACGGTGTACCAGTCGAGGATTCCGTTGTCAGTCCCGACACGGAAGTTTGTCCATAACGGCTCAAAGAACCATCCATCGGCGTTCAAGGGTACGCCACGCACGACGTTGCCCAGCGCGGCCCCAAAGAAGATTGCGAGCAATGTGCTCGCGATCGAAAAGATGACGTCGAAGAACGAAGTCCACAGGCCATCGTGAAGGTGGCTGCGAAATTCGATTCCAATGCCGCGCAGTATCAACAGCCACAGCACGATGATGAGCGGCAGATAGAACCCGCTGAAGCTTGAGGCATACAGGAGCGGGAAGGCGAAGTACAAAGTTCCGCCGGCAGCGAGCAGCCAGACTTCGTTGCCGTCCCACACCGGACCAATCGCTCGCAGGATGGTCCGCCGTTCGGTATCGTTCCTGGCGATGATGAGGTGGACTGCACCCGCCCCGATGTCGAAACCATCGAGCAATACATACATGGCGACCATTACGGCGACAATCATGAACCAAATCGTTGACATGGCTATCGCACCCCCACAGGATTCAAGCGGCCCGATTTCGGCGGCACTGGTGCGTTGGCTGGCTCAGGCCCATGCTCGATTTCGCGGCGCACCAGGAAGAGAAACAGGATGGAAAGCAAGGTGTACATTCCGGCAAACCCGAGGAAGGTGAACCAACCGTTTCCGGCTGACACCATCTTAGAAAAGCCCTCCTCCGTGCGCATCAATCCGTAAACCAGCCAGGGCTGTCGTCCCATTTCCGCGGTCATCCACCCTGCTGTATTGGCAACGTAAGGCAGCGGGAACATGAGCATCAGCAGCCACAACATCCATCGTGCCTGGTAGAGTGCTCCGCGCCGCAGCAAAAAGGCTGCCACGGCCATGACGGCGATGAACAGGGTCCCCAGCCCGACCATGATGTGATACGAGAAGTACAGGAGGGGGATGTTTTGCGGCCAGTCTGTCTCAGGCACCTCGTTGAGCCCCTTTACCGTGGCGTTCCAACGGCGGAAGGTGAGGAAGCTCAACATCTTGGGAACTTCAATCGGGTTGTCGATTGTCTGCGTCGCCATGTTTGGTTGGCCGATGATTACCAGCGGCGCTCCGTGCTTGGTATCGAATAGCGCCTCCATGGCAGCCAATGTCACAGGTTGTCTCTGGGCGACCATCTTCCCCGCCCAGTCCCCGGTCGGAAACAGCTGTAAAACGCTGACGATCAAGCCAGCGATAACGCCCAGCCGAACGAATATTCGCCCGTGTTCGACATGCTGGTTGCTGAGTAAGTAGAGCGCGCCCACTCCGGCCATCACGAAGGCTCCGGTTATGACAGCTCCGCTCATGGTGTGGGCATACTGCACCCACGCCCACGGATTCAACACCAGCGCCCAGAAGCTGGCCAATTGCAGCGAGCCATCGGCGGCCCTTTCGTAACCAACGGGACTCTGCATCCAGGCATTAGTGGCAACGATGAAGAAGCCAGAGACCCACGACCCCACAAACACCATGAAGGCCGCGAACCAGTGCATCGCCTTGCTCATGCGCTTCTCGCCATAAAGAAACAGCCCCAGGAATGTGGATTCGAGAAAGAATGCGAAGAGCCCTTCCATGGCCAGTGTCTGCCCGATTACGCCTCCAGCGAAACGTGAAAAGTGCGACCAGTTGGTGCCGAACTGAAATTCCATCGGAATCCCAGTCACCACCCCAATTGCGAAATTGATGCCGAAGATTTTCGCCCAGAAACGGGCTGCCTTGTCGTAGGTTTCGTCGTTGGTCCGGATCGCCAGAGTCTTCAAAATCACGATCAAAGGCGCCAGCCCCATGGTTAATTGCGGGAACAGGTAGTGATAAGTCACCGTGAAGGCGAATTGCAGGCGATGGATCAGGAGTGCGCTCTCCATGCAAGTACCTCATTAGGAAAAAGATATCGCGCGGCCGGCCTATCTCCGAGGGCTTGGTGATGGGCGCGCCGCGGGCGACCGTTCTTGCGGATCACAACAATTCGTGCCGTGACCACAATCACAAACATGATTATGACACCCGGAACGAGGTACGGAATCCTAATATCGAGTCGCACCACGGAATCGCCACCACAAACGCCACCTGCTTTTTGATCGATCGACTCCCTCCCCTCGCGAGCGAAACGGGTCTCTCATCTACTTTTTTCATTTAGGTCTAAACTAAAGTTGATGGTTCGCTTCGCCGTCAGCACGCTTTTGGCCTTCGCACTTTGGGCAGGTTTGGCGTTAACGTCGACCTCCCAAACGACGCCTTCCTTGCCGCCACAACAACCCACCAAGCGGCTCATCCTGAAAGACGGTTCGTTTCAGCCGGTGGTTAAGTATGAAATCCAAGGTGACAAGGTCCATTACTTCAGCGCCGAGCGATACGAGTGGGAGGACCTTCCGTCCTCTCTTGTCGATTGGGATGCCACCAAGAAGTACGAAGCTGATTTCAGCAGTGGAAAATTGCGCACGCACGTCGAGACGCCGGAAGAGCGGGAGGATCGCGAGAAAGAGGAGGCTAATTCGCCTGAGATATCGCCCGGTTTACGGTTGCCGGGTACAGGCGGCGTTTTTCTTCTCGATCAGTTTGATGGCAAACCCGAACTGGCAGAGATCCTTCAGAACGGCAGCGAATTGAACCAGAATGCCAACAAGAAAAGCGTCCTTCGTACGGCCATAAATCCAATTGGCAGTTCGAAGCATTCGTTTGAGTTGAAGGGCCAACACGCAAAGGTCCAGTCGCACATTCCCTCACCTACCATCTACGTGGATATTGATGAAGGTGCGCTGAATGACGTACCGCTGACGGGGCGGTTTCGTATCGTGCATGCCGATTTGAAGAAGGATGTGCGGGTCGTCGGCAACCTGAAGGTCACCTTTACCGGCAAGACATCGCAAGAGGGGAACTTCATCCCAGCGAACGTGGAGAAGGTCGGAACCGGTGAGTGGGTCAAGGTCATGCCTGCTCAGGACTTGCCGCCCGGCGAATATGCGGTTGTCGAGATGCTTGGCCCCGAGGAGATGAACCTCTATGTATGGGACTTTGGCGTAAACCGGCAGGCGCCAGCGAATCCCAACACCTGGCGCCCCACGCCATCCGCGAGCTCACCAGCGACGAACTGACTGGCGTCGAAACAGCGTCGCGCGAGCTAATCGGCGGCGCGTCCCTCTTCCAGTCCCACAATACCGAGACCGGTGACCGCGATGTTGTCGCGGCCGTTCTGTTTAACGGTATACATCATTTCGTCGGCGCGCTGGACAATCGTCTGAGGCGCGGCTGCATCTCCTGGATAAGTCGCAACGCCGATGCTGGCCCGCAGGTCAACGCCGGATTTTTCATCCAGTAGCCATTGCCGGTGATGAAACACGTGGGTGATGCGTCGCGCCACCCGCAAACCCGCCTCTCGCGACGTTTGGGGTAGGAGGATTGCAAATTCATCGCCACCGTATCGAAATGCGGCATCGACCAACCGCAGGTTCTCGCGCAGGCACTCACCAACTTGTGCCAGCAGCCTGCTGCCGGCGAGGTGGCCGTACTCGTCATTGACTTGCTTGAAGTGGTCGAGGTCCAGAAACAGCAAAGTGAACTCGTAGCCGAATCTTGCCGAACGGTGCACTTCGTCGGAAAGCACGGTAAACAGATGGCGAGCGTTGTACAGGCCGGTACAGTCGTCGGTGATACTGAGTTCCTGAATGCGCCGCACCGCACGGGCGTTCTCGATGGCGATGGCGGCGTAGTCGGCAAGCGTGTGCAGTAGCATCTCGCTTTGAACGTAAACCTCCATGTCGATGTTCACGAGTTGGATAACACCCAGGACCTTGCCGCCGGTCCGCACTGGTACACAAACCACCGAGCAGCTGCCTTCAAACCATTCGCTTCGGCTGTCAGGGTCGATCAGAGGTTCCGCGTTAACATTCTCGATCACCAATGCTTCGCCATGTGCGATCACCCACTCTGTCAATGTGGATCCTTCGGTCAGACGAAGGGCGGCAAAGCCTTCGGTCCCCTTTCCAACCGACGCAGCATAATATGGTTCCTGGCTGGCTTCGTCGACCATGACCAGCGACCACGTGGCCGGTTCGAAGTACGCGGCCATTTTTTCCATGATGGTTTGCAGAATGGTGTCGAGGTCGAGGGTCGATGTGAGCGCCTTGGCGACATCGTGAAAGATCTTCAACTCGTACAGCTGGCGATCATTGTCCGTTGTTGCCACTGATGTGTAATGACCTGTTGTGGAGATGTCGGCTCGTTCGCTCAACCGGGCGCTCGCCGATTTCAGTAGGTTACATTAGTTCAACAGCCTGCGCATAGCCACTGAACGGTGTCCATGTTACAGGAAAATAGTGGTTTATCCTATACTTCAAAGATGTCTTGAAGCGCTTGGTGACCCGTTTAGGGAATTCGACTCTGACGAGAATCCAGTTGACTGGGAAATTTTCGAGTTGGACGCTCAGCGTGTCGAATTCCCTGACGCACGACGGCCCTGGGTACACTGGAAGTACACCGGCATCCAAACGAAGGGAAGGTTCGAGTGGGTTCATTTGGCGAACGGCTTCGTCGTGAGCGCGAGATGCGTGGGGTTTCTCTCGACGACATTGCCGAAGGGACCAAGATTGGGACTCGCCTGCTTCGTGCAATGGAAGAAGAACACTTCGAACTGCTTCCCGGCGGAATCTTTAACAAGGGGTTTGTCAGGGCTTATGCGAAGTATTTGGGGCTGAACGAAGAGGAAGCTGTAGCAGACTACCTGGAAGCGGCCGGGGAGACTGCACCTGACCCTCGAGTAATCGCTGAGCAGAACTCTTCGCGCATTGATCGTTCCAGCAGCGATGCGAGCACCTCACGCCAGGCTGGCTTTCCCGTCATTCCGGTTCTCATTCTCTTGTTGGTCATCGCGGCCGGTGCTGGCGGCTGGCAGATTTACCAGGAACGAGTGCGCGATCGGGAGGCAAAACAACAGGCAAACTCATCGAGCGCTGTTACAACTCCAGCCGCTGCAGCACCAGTCGAGGCGAATCCAGCGACGTCGGCGGCGACCTCAACCCAGCCTGATTCCGGTGCACCGAAGATTGAGTCTCGTGGCACTACGACTGCGGCGCTTCCCAACACTGAAATGCAGTCGAGTTCAACGACAGCCGCTTCAGTCGATTTGAATTCCCCAGTGGCAAAGGCCGGCGATTCAGCGGTAAACCGACAAATAGTTCTGCCACCGGGTGTCACCAAGCCTTCGGCGCCGGGAGTGGCAAACCCGGCCTGGGCAGCCGGAAGCGCAGACTCCACCATTGCGCAGTCATTCGAGGTGACGGTCCGTGCCAAAGACAATGCCTGGGTCTCGATCAAGTCGGATGGTAAGTTTATTGTGCGAGGTATCATCGTCCCTCCCGACGTGAAGACGATCCACGCCAACAATCAGGTTGTCTTCTGGACTGGCAACGCTGGCGCGGTGGTGGTTTCGTTCAACGGACAACCGGTTCCACTGACGGGAGGCCCCAACCAGGAAGGCGTATTGGTCTTCAACTCCCACGGGGCAGTGTCGCCAAAACAGGCGCAATGATGACGATTTTCCCGAAGCCAACATTTTCGCTCTCATGAAAAACATCGCTGCAAACGTCGTGCGAATCGAGGCTGAAGCGCTGCGTGCCCTGGCCGATCGCATTGCCGGTCCGATGGCGCATGACTTCGAGCGCTCGATCGATCTGCTGTACGGCTGTAATGGGCGGGTCGTTGTGACCGGTATGGGAAAAAGTGGACTGATCGCCCGCAAGGTGGCTGCGACTCTTAGCTCCACCGGAACTCCGGCTCTGTACTTGCATCCTGCAGAGGCCCTGCATGGCGATCTGGGCATGATCGTACGGGGCGACGCGCTGTTGGCCATGTCGGCCAGCGGTGAAACTGGCGAAATACTGCAATTGCTGGCAACCGTGAAGCGTTTGGGAGTCCCACTCATCACGCTCACCTGTGACGACCTCTACTCACCGTCGGCAGCGGACCGGCGACGCTCCACTCTGGTCCAGGCAGCAGATGTGGCGCTTGATTGCTCGGTAGCGAGTGAAGCGTGTTCGTTTGGACTGGCTCCTACGGCATCGACCACGACCATGCTCGCATTGGGCGACGCGCTGGCCGTAGCGCTCTCGCAGAAGCGCGGATTCAAAGAAGAGGATTTTGCCAACCTTCATCCTGGCGGCAAGTTGGGCAAACGGCTCACCCGGGTTTCGGCGCTGATGCACAATGGCGACGCACTGCCAAACGTTGCCCCTTCGGCGACGATCACCCAGGTCATCTACGAAATGTCGCGTAAAGGTCTGGGGATGACCACAGTTGTGGAAGCAGGAAAACTCCTCGGCGTGATTAGCGATGGGGACTTGCGACGCTTGCTCGAGCGGTACGGTAAGGAAGTTTTCGACCTCACCGCCGGCCAATGCATGACGCGAGAACCGAAAACGATCGGCCCGGATGCGTTTGCCATCGCGGCCCTCGACATCATGGAGCAGAAGAAGATCACTTCCCTGCCTGTTGTCGACGACGACGACTTTCTGCTGGGAGTATTGCACCTGCACGATCTCTGGGGAACGCAGATGGTTTGAGCTTACCGGCGGACAGCAGAGAGAATAGTGATTTCTGTACCGAAAGCTGACCTAAGAGAGGGTCTCGGGCGCTGTCGAGAGTGCGGAGCTGGCTGCCGAAGCCACACTTCCCGAAAGCACAGCCGCCGCCGCGGATTTCCTCGCCGTCACCGCAGCAACCACCACAAAAATGTTCGTGAATAGTACAACCGTGAACGCCATTGCAGGCAGAAAGTAAAATGCCTGTCCTCGGGCCGCTAGCACCTGTAATGCCAGCACGGCCGTAATCAAACCTCGCGGCATCAGCAAGAAGAGCAATTCTGTTTGGGTGGGCAGTACATCGCGGATCGACCACCGCGTCGCACGCACCGCCAGCCAGCGCGCCAGCACCAGCGCCGCCAGGATTGCCAGGATTGGAACTACGTACGCCTTGCTAACGAACTGCGCCATGATTCCGAGGAGCACGAAAAAGAACGAGCGCACCAGGAAGGTCAATTCGGAGTGGAAGGCCATCATCCGCGCGCCTTGGCGCATCATATGAGGAGTGCGCGGCATGTTAGCGAGGGTCAGGCCAAAGACCAATTCCGCCAGCAGTCCGCTGCCCCCAGCATAGCGCCCCACTGCAAAGACCCCAAGCACCATGCCAAGATTCAGCGCATTGCTGAACTGCTGACTCGCGAACTGAGGCCATACTCGCGACCACGCAACGCCCGCAGCGACCCCCAGCACGACGTCAATCAATACGTGGTGCCCGAATCCGGTAATCAGGCCCTGGAAGATCGGTTGACTGCCATCCAGACCGATCAGAGTTCCAACGGTGAGGACGGCGATGATCTCACCCAGCGATGCTTCCAGGGTCAAGGTGATTTTGATGGCCTCGGGCGCATCGACCTGCTGGATGGCGGGAAGCACGACCGCTGCGCTGGTTGATCCCAGGACTGCTCCAAGCAGCGCGGAATCCATCCAATTCATGTGCAGCAATGCCCTGGCTACGAATGTGATCAGTCCAACCGTGAGACCATAGCTGACCATCGCCAGAAGTATTCCGCCCGGAGAATAGCGAATCGTTTCCTTCAGCCGCAGTTCGAGTCCACCCTCGAACAGAATGAGGATCAACGCCAACATTCCGAGGATACGAATCGCGACGCTGAAGTTGCTCGCATCAACCCAATGCAGGATAGGGCCAAGTCCCACGCCGATGAGCAGCAGCACGATGATGTCGGGAACGCGCGTCCAGCGTGAGAGCCGGTTCGCGATCACGGCGATCACCAGGAGCGCGGCGGGCAGCCCGAAGATGCGGGCCAGGTCCATGAGACTCCTAACAACTGCCAAAAAGAATCCACCAATGTTGCTGCAATTTCCCCCAAAAAACCAGCAATTCTTGGGGTGGAAGGAACTTGCGGACGGAGTAGTTACCGGGACTATTCAGTTCCTTCAGATGGCCGCCACAAATCCTACTGCGATTTCGCGCTGGCGCGGACCGTCGAGTTCAACCAGGATCACGCGCTGCCAGGTACCCAGAATAAGTGCACCCTTATCCGCGAGCAGCCCCACAGACGTGCCGATGAGCGCAGACAGTATGTGATCAGGCACGTGCTCGGGATGGTGCGGATGCCGGTAATTGAGCTTGGGGATGATTTTCTCGAAGGCGTCCAACATGTCGGCATCGGTACCGGGGTCGAGGTCAGCGGTAGTAAGCGCCGCGGTGGTATGCAGCGCAACAAGATGGCACACTCCCGATTGTCCGCCATACTGTTCGCTCAGCAATGCCTCCACCCGGTCGGTGATATCGAGAATTTCTCGCTTGTCGTGAGTCTTAATCGTTAGCCGCTGCATAGAATCACATTCTAAAACCTCCCGCGTCGCACTACGCATGAGGTCCTCACACGTTTCTGGCGGGTGGCAGAGAACGCTGGGACTCTGCTAGACTTCGCCCGCTGTCACTTATCGCATTTCTATATGCGGTCGTAAGGAGATACATTGCCTGACAAGAAACGCGATTACGGAATCGCAGCGGGCGGCCGTAGAGATTTTCTGAAGGCAGGCGCTACCGCGCTGGTTAGCACCGCATTGCTGCCCGGGTCTCTATCGTCGCAGTCCTCAGCAGCATTCGCGGCACATGAGGCCGTCCCAAGTTTCGAACTGGACGAAGCAAGTCTGACGACATTACAGCGTGGGTTGAAATCAGGCGAGTACAGTTCCAAGCAGCTGGTTGAAATGTATGTCTCACGCATTGAGGCCATTGACCGCCGCGGCCCCGCCCTTAATGCTGTGATTGAGATCAATCCGGGCTCGATTACCATCGCCGAACAAATGGACGCGGAACGCAGGACGAAGGGTCCGCGCGGGTCCCTGCACGGAATCCCAGTCTTGATCAAGGACAACATCGCCACCGCCGATAGAATGCAAACCACTGCGGGATCGCTCGCTTTGGTTGGCTCCATTCCGCCAAATGACTCTGCAGTCGCGGAAAGATTGCGCGCTGCAGGCGCAGTCATTCTCGGCAAGGCGAACTTGAGCGAGTGGGCAAACTTCCGCTCCATTCATTCCACCAGCGGTTGGAGCGGACGCGGCGGCCTGACCAAAAATCCTTATGCTTTGGATCGCAACCCTTCGGGATCGAGTTCGGGTTCAGGTACCGCGGTCGCATCGAATCTCTGTGCGGTCGCGGTGGGTAGCGAAACCGATGGCTCCATCGTGTCCCCGTCGAACAACTGCGGGATTGTGGGCATCAAGCCTACCGTCGGCCTGATTGCGCGCACCGGCATCATTCCCATCTCGCAAACCCAGGATACTGCGGGGCCAATGACCCGCAGCGTTGCGGATGCCGCAGCCCTGCTCACCGTGCTGGCTGGCATCGATTCCCGGGACGCGGCAACGACGGCCGCTCCAGGTCAAATCGCACCGGACTATACGAAGTTCCTCGATCCCAAAGGGCTGCGGAACACCCGCATCGGTGTTGTCCGGAAGTACGCCGGCTTCAATACTGATGTGGACAGACTGTTCGGCGAAGCGATTGGCGCCATGAAGCGGGCAGGGGCTGAAATCGTTGATCCGGTCGAGATCCCAACCATCGGCAAGTTCGATGACGCGGAGCTTCTAGTAATGTTATACGAGTTCAAGGATGGCCTGAATCGCTATCTTGCCTGGCTGGGCAAGAGTACACAGGTACACACCCTGAAGGACGTGATCAAGTTCAACGAGGATCACCGCGAACAGGAAATGCCGTACTTCGGACAGGATTTGATGCTGCAATCCGAGGCCAAGGGGCCGCTAACATCTCCGGAGTACCTCAAGGCACTCGAAGAATGCCGCCGGCAGTCGCGTACGGAAGGCATCGACGCAGCAATGGACAAGTACAAGCTCGACGCCCTCATCGCACCCACTGGTGGTCCGGCGTGGACTACGGATTTGCTGAACGGCGATCACACCGTGGGTGGCAGCTCGACGCTGGCGGCTGTAGCGGGGTACCCAAATATCAACGTGCCGATGGGCTTCACTTTCGGCATGCCCGTGGGGATCTCGTTCTTCGGCCGCGCCTGGAGCGAGCCAACGTTAATCAAGCTCGCGTACGCTTTCGAACAGCAAACAAACGAACGGAAGCCAGCGAAGTTTCTGACCGTTGCCGACCTTTCACTGAAGAAATAGCGCGTCGTGGATCGTACTTAGAGGCCGCGTCGGTTCGTTAATCAGAAAAACGAGACGCTCATTCTCCTGCGTGTGTGTTTCCGTTGCGGTAGTGCTGCTCTGACAAGCTGCGCAGTCGCTCCGCCGCATGTTCAGGCGTGATATCGCGCTGCGGGGTGTCGAGCAGTTCATATCCCACCATGAACTTCCTAACAGTTGCCGAGCGCAGCAAAGGCGGGCAATAATGCGCATGCAGATGCCACTCGGGGTGGTGCAATCCATCCGTGGGCTGTTGATGAAACCCCATGGTGTACGGAAACGAAGTCTCGAAGAGATTGTCGTAACGGGTGGTGATGCGCTTCACGATGTCGGCAAGCGCTGTCCGGGCAGTATCATCGAGGCCGCCTAAATCAGCAACGTGGAACTTGCTGCACAGCATCAACTCAAACGGCCATATTGCCCAGAAGGGTACAAGCGCAAGGAAGTGTTCGTTCTCACACACAATGCGCTCACCTGCTGCGCGCTCCAGCTCGACATAGTCGCACAGCAGGCAACTCTGGTTGCGGTGGCTGTATTCGATCAGCGATGCTTGTTCTAGGCACGGCACGTTGGGAATGGTTTTATTGGCCCAGATCTGCCCATGCGGGTGCGGATTGCTGCACCCCATCATCTCCCCGCGATTCTCGAAGATCTGCACATGATTGATCTCCGGCGTAGCGCCCAGTTCGCGGTACTCGTCTGCCCAAAGGTCCACAACTTTACGGATCGCAGGCACGTCCATCTGCGTCAGCGTCATATCGTGGCGCGGTGAGAAGCACACCACGCGACAGACACCAGGCTCTGTCTCCGCGACCAGAAGTCCCTTCCCCCCATCACCGACTTCAGCGTGTGGCACGTCGGACTTCAACGCGGCAAAATCGTTGTTGAAGACGAACGTCGAGTCGTACTGCGGGTTTCGTGCGCCACCAGCGCGCTCATTACCGGGGCACAGATAGCAGTGCGGATCGTATCGAAGCTCACGCTCCTCAGGTTGTCTCTCGGTCTGGCCCTGCCACGGCCGCTGGGCGCGATGAGGCGAAACCAGCATCCAGTCCCGCGTGAGTGGATTGAATCGCCGGTGAGGAACGTCCCTGATCTTAGTGAGGTCGATCATGATAGTAGACTGGTGACTTCGCCTGCGCCATCCGCGGCTGTACACACGTATATTTCCGGGTGAAGCCCCGTCGCGATCTTATACTCCCGGGCAACGTTAACTTTGAACTCGTCTACTGCGTCAGCTTCCACAAGGTTCACGGTACACCCGCCAAAACCGCCGCCGGTCATGCGCGCTCCATAAACGCCGCGGCACTTCCTTGCGAGATCCACCATCAGGTCGAGTTCGTAGCAACTGACCTCGTAATCGTCACGCAAACTGACGTGTGATTCACCCATCAGGACCCCGAAGCGGTTTAGATTGCCCTGTTTCAGGGCATTAGTTGCTTCGAGAACGCGTGCGTTCTCGCTGATCACGTGGCGGCACCGCCAATAGGTGACATCGGGAAGGCTTGCACCGTATCCTTTCAATTGCGACAGGCTTACGTCGCGAAGAGCGCGAACTTCGGGCAAAAACCCTTGCAAGTGACGCACTCCCGCTTCACAGTCGGCTCGTCGTTGGTTATATTCTCCGGCGGCGAGTTCGTGCTTGACCATGGTGTTACAAACCACGATCCGGGCACTGACCTCAATTTTCAGCAGTTCGAAGCTAAGTTTGCGGCAATCGAGCAGCAAAGCATGATTGGCTCGCCCGCAGCATGAAATGAACTGGTCCATGATGCCGCACTTGGTTCCAGCGTACTGATGTTCGGCACGCTGGCATGCCTTCGCAATCTCGACCCGACTCCATCTGAGTCCCGAGTTCGTCAGCAATGCGAGTCCACTTGCCACCTCAAGGGCTGCCGATGAACTCAGTCCCGCACCGATAGGCACATCACCCTTAATAACCAGATTTGCGCCTCGAATGAGGTTGCTGCGCGCCTGCAGTACTCCCGCGACTCCGCGCACATAGTCGCTCCAATGGCCGCTTGGACTGCCCTCAAGTTCGCTAAGAGCGAAACTCCGGGTCTCAGCAAAATCGATGGAATAGACACTCAGCTTGCGGTCGACACGAGGTCCAGCCGCGACGTAGGTATAGAACCCAAGCGCCGCGGGCATAACGAAGCCATCGTTGTAGTCGGTATGCTCGCCGATGAGATTCACCCGCCCCGGAGCACGAAAGATGCCGATTGGCTCCCCGTAAAGCTTCCTAAACTCGTCCGCCACAAAGCGCGTTGTGGCCTGCGAATTGTCAGTCTCTTCAGTAGGTGCCATGCTCCAGCGATCCAGGTCGTCTCACAGCGAGGATCACTCCGCTCGCGCAGCGACCTTCCAAACACAGCAGGTTTGCGAAGCTACACCATACTAGACGTTGGATGCGATTGTGAGCACGAATGAATAGGATGGGACATGAAGAGTTACGCGACAGACAAAGTGCCGAACGTCAATCAACGTTGACCATCAATTGGCGAAAGGTCACTTGTTTACAGGCGTGGAGGCGGCGCCTTGCGATTTTGCCATTTCTTCCGTCTTCGCCAGATCAGACTTTACGCGCTCGTTAAGCGGGCCATCAGGGACCAATTTCAGGTATGCGCGGTAGTGATCGGCCGCCGAAGCGGGTGCGCCCTTCGTGTTGTAGATCGTCGCCAGCAACAGTTCGACACGCGGCTCGGAGTGCAGTTTGTCAAGGTTCTCCGCCCGCAGTGCGCTGGTCTCGGCCTGTGCTATGTGTCTGAGATTCAATTCAGCTACCGCATTGTAGTAGTAGGCCAGCGGAAAGCTCACGGGATCGAGCGAAATCAGGCGCTCGGTGAGCTTACGTGTTTGTTCCCAGTTTGAGGTGACGGCGGACAAGAAAGCCATCCGAAGATACGGCAGGGGGAAGTTCGAATCGGCATTAATGGCTTCTTGATAATCCGCCAGTGCGCCTTCGATGTTCTTTCGGCGCTGCTCCAAGTCGCCAAGGCGCAGCCACGCTTCCGCAAATTTCGGATATAGATCAATCGCCTTGCGTAGCGATTTCTCGGCATCAGCCAGATTTCCCTTTTCCAGCAACTCGCTGCCCTTCTCGTATTCCTTCCGTGCTTTTGCGGGGACCTGGAGGCTGGCCACGCTCACCATACCCTCAGCCTTCTTGGCGCGATTGTGCAGCACGATGACTCCCACGTTGGAGTTGTTCATCGAGGGATCAAGACGTATGGAGGAGGACGAATAGCCGGCTAGATCTGCCCGCAGTTCGCAATCGGCGAGGGCCGATTCGGGACCGTTCTGGCCGATCGTTAAAGGGTTGCTTCTCGAAAACTGACTGTCGGGGCCAAACTGACGGTTGTCTTCGGAGGCGTCGGGCAAGATGCTGTTTGTTCGATCACCGACCACGAATGAGAAAGATCCGTCGCTGGTAGTGTATGCCTCCCTGCGGCCGGTACCATTGCAGACTCTCAGAACTGCAACCGGCGCAGGGGGCTCGGTGCCGGTATCCACTACGACCTTTCCAACGTAATAAATCGTCTGGGGTGGACTAGTGGTGCGAGGGTTTACGCGCACGGGTGCCTTGGATGGAGTTGTCTTGCCGCTGCTTGAGCCGCTCTGTTGCGCATTCGACCCGGCCAGCAGGAAGACAGATATGAGAAGACCTGTCGCGACGAATTCTACGTCCCTCCGCATTGTGCACCCCCAAGTAAGACTCGGCGCCCCAACATTACGAGTGGCAAAATCTTACTCCCAAACGACACGGAAGTTGTGATCGCGCAGACCCTCACCGCGGAATCAATTTTCCTGTAAGGAAATAGAAATTTACTATAGATAACAGTCTTTCGGGCAAAACCGGCAACCTGGCAGCGAAACTGGTGGACCTGGCCGGGATCGAACCGGCGACCTCTGCCATGCCATAGCGGATGGATTAAGTATTTTCAACTTACAATAGCTCGGGGACCTGCCATTTGCCCGGAAGTACTTGAAAGCACGTGGTCGCCGAAACCAGATTGGGTTGAAACTTGGGTTGGACGCAACTGGCGCTGACGGCGTCGGACGGCTCGAACCTTCACATCGAAACCTAAAGCCCAACAGACACATCGGCACCATGGAGTGGGGGTAAACGAAGAGTAAATTACTTCCCGCTCGCTGACGAACCGGTCGGAACCTTAGTCCTACACATCCCACAAGCCGGATTAGGGGCCAACTTCTAGTAGGCCTACGATCCAGGACTTCGCAGGCCGCAAGCAGCTTGTAAATTGACGTACGGTCGCGATCAGCCTTACGATAAGCATCGGTTTCCAACTTTCAGCCGGAACATGGTCGATACGACTATCTCGCACTACCGCATCGTAGAGAAGCTGGGCGGTGGCGGAATGGGAGTCGTGTACAAGGCCGAAGACACCCGCTTGGGCCGATTCGTTGCCCTCAAGTTGCTTCCCGATGACGTCGCCCGCGATCCGCAAGCGCTGGAGCGTTTTCGCCGCGAAGGTCGGGCCGCCTCCGCGCTCAATCATCCCAACATCTGCACCGTCCACGACATCGGCGAGGAGGACGGTCGCGCCTTCATCGCCATGGAGTTCATGGATGGCGCAACCCTAAAGCACCTGGTCGGCGACCGTCCGCTTGCATTGGAACAACTGCTTCGCATTGCCATCGACGTCGCCGACGGACTCGCTGCAGCGCACGCCAAAGGCATCGTCCACCGCGACATCAAGCCTGCAAACATCTTCGTCACCAAGCGTGGTCATGCGAAGATTCTCGACTTCGGTCTGGTCAAGGTGACGGAAAAAGCCACTTCCGAGAGCGATGCCGTCGATACACTCAGCGTCGATTCGGATGCGAAGCACCTGACGAGTGCGGGAGCACTGCTGGGCACGGTGGCCTACATGTCACCCGAGCAGGTGCGGACGAAGGAGTTGGATACGCGCACTGATCTTTTCTCCTTTGGATCGGTGCTGTATGAGATGGCAACGGGCAGAATGCCGTTCGACGGCGAGAGTACGGGGGTTGTTTACGCAGAAATCCTGCACCATCAGCCACCGCCGCCATCTAGCCTGAATTCCGCCGTCCCCCCGATGTTGGACGATATCATCGCCGATTGTCTTCAAAAGGACCGCGATCGCCGTTACCAGTTGGCCTCGGAGATCCGCGCTGACCTCAAGCAACTGAAGCACGAAATGATAGTGCAGGGCGTCATGAGCGCCGAAGATGAGGAGACCTTTGAGTCGTCGTCGAACACTGGAACAGGCGAGCATTCCAGTCGGACCAGATCACGCAGTCGGCGTGCCTCCGCCATTACCCAAACAGTTCCGGCCAACTCGGCGCGGCATTTTCCCTGGAAAGTCGCGATCCCTGCCGGACTCATTCTGCTCGCACTGGTCGCTGGTGGTCTTTACTATCGCTCGCATCAGGGCAAGCGCCTGACTGAGAAGGACACCATTGTTCTCGCCGATTTTGCCAACAGCACGGGGGATCCGGTGTTCGACGACACCCTGAAAACGGCGCTCAGTGTTGCCTTGAACCAGTCGCCATTCCTCAATGTGCTTTCCGACAACAAAGTTTTGGCTACGTTGCAACTGATGGCTCGTCCGGCCACTACGAAACTCACGCCCGAGGTAGCTCGTGAGTTATGCCTGAGGGCGGGCAGTAAGGCCTACATCGCCGGAGCCATCGCGAGCCTTGGCAGCGAATTCGTGTTGGGGATCAAGGTAGTGAATTGCCAGAGCGGAGACCTGCTGGCGCAGGAGCAGGTTACAGCAGCGGCCAAGGAGAAGGTACTGGATGCGCTGGGGAATGCGGCGTCCAAGTTGCGCGGCGAACTGGGCGAGTCGCTGGGTACGGTCGAGAAGTTCGACAAACCTCTCGTTGAGGCCACGACATCGTCGTTGGAAGCTCTGCAAGCGCTGACACAGGCGCAAAGGATCGCTGCAGAAAAAGGCGATGCCTCGTCCCTTCCGCATTACAAGCGCGCCGTCGAGTTGGATCCTGACTTCGCCATGGCCTACGCCGACCTCGGAATTGGCTATAGCAACCTGGGACAAACCAGCCTGGCAATCGAGAATTCCAAGAAGGCATTTGCACTGCGCGACCGCGCCAGCCAGCGGGAGCGCTTCTACATCGAGGCCATGTACTACAGCGATGTCACTGGCGAGTTGGGAAAGGCCAATCAGGTATACGAGCAGTGCATCGAGGCTTACCCGCGAGCGGCCTCGGCGTATAACAACTTAGGTGTCAACTACACCCTGATGGGGCAATACGACAAGGCAGTTGCTGCGTCCAGCGCTGCGGTGCGACTTGCTCCGGACAATGGTGTCGCCTATGGCAGCCTCATGTCTGATTACAATTCCCTGAACCGTCTGCAAGAGGCCAGGCGCGTTTTTGACGATGCCATCGCGAAAAAGGTTGACGGCCCATTCTTGCGCCAAAGCCGCTACCTTCTCGCCTTTCTTCAGGGCGACAACAACGCCATGGCTGAACAGTTGGCATGGGCGGCAGGCAAGTCGGGAGTAGAGGATTGGGCGCTTTCCTATCAGTCCGACACCGAAGCGTACTATGGCCGCTTGGAGAAAGCACGCGCCTACTCACAGCGCGCGGTGGACTCTGCACGGAACGCCGATTCTGCGGAAACTGCGGCGGGATGGCGGCTCCAGGCGGCGCTGCGCGAAGCTGAGATTGGCAACGCCAGCGTAGCCAACAAGATGACCTCCGATGCTCTGAGGCTAAGCGCAGGACGCGACGTCGAGGTACTGGCGGCGCTGGCTTTCGCGCGCTCCCGAAATGTTGCTCAGGCACAAGAAATAGCAGACAAGCTGGAGCAGGAGTTTCCCCTCAACACTATGATCCAGAGCTACTGGTTGCCAATCATCCGGGCGGCAATCGCCCTGGAGCGCGGCAACGCTGAGCAGGCAATCGCCGCGCTGCAACCCGCTTCGTCCTTTGAACTAGGCAGTCCGGCGCAACTTCCCTACGCCCCTATCTACCCTGCCTATCTGCGAGGCCTCGCGCAGAGCAAGGCAGGACAAGCTCAGCAGGCGGCCGCTGAGTTCCAGAAGATGCTCGACCACCGCAGCATCATGGGAAACTCCGTGCTGGGTCCGTTGGCGCTCTGGCAATTGGCGCGCACCCAAGCCATGAACGGCGACTCTGCCGCTGCGAGCAAGTCCTATGGGGATTTCCTCACCCTCTGGAAAAACGCCGACCCCGACATCGCCATCCTCAAACAAGCCCAAGCCGAGTACGCGAAGCTGCAGTAGCCGGCGTTTTGCTACCTATCTCCCAAACGGCGACTCAGATTGCTTTCCATGTTTATACTTTGAGCAGAGGGTGAGCTTTCCTTGGCACAGGCAGCATCATTGTTCGCGACGCATCCCAATCTCGGCTACGAAGTGAATCACAATATCGTCCAGTCGGAGATTGAAGGAGGGGTCTTCCTCAAAGACCTCCCGTCTGCCACTGTGCTGCAGATCCAAACGCAACACCACTGCTACACGGCGGTGCTTTTGAACGGGGGTTCGGCTCTGATTTCGGGACATCCGCAGTACTGTCCGCAACCCGTTCTGGTCGAAATCGCAGGCTCGACCTGGGGAGGTTCCATGCTGAAACGGCGGTATGTCGGTCGCGGCATGCACCTGGAGTTTCGTCATCCAGAGTATCGGACACCCATTGTCACCTCCCGTATCAAGGAAATCCGGGAGTGCGCCCGGATGAGCCAGCCGGAGATCCCGGCCCTCGCGTAGGTCGACGTCGAAGACACCGACTCAGACATCACCATCCTGAAAGAAGCCAAGGCGGAGCACGCGAATTTGCAGTAGCGCGGCAGTCGCGGAAAAAGCCGGATAAGTCGGGAGGGGGTTTCAACTGGTGAGTGCGCAAACCGGACGCTACCCACGGGGTAACGGTTAGCTTTTGAACGGCTTGGTCCCCGGACGTCATCCACGAGCGTTGTCCAGAAGTCCTTGTTCTGGCCATTACGCCATTCGGGATGTCCTGCTGCGGCGAATCTCCCCGGAAGCGGCTTCGGGCCAATGTGACAGCGGTATGCTGCTCGGAGCATTGCGCCCGGTTCAAATTAGGTTACGACATGGGCGGCTTCGTCGCTTTATCGTCTAGTGTCCTGCGAAGTCACATCGATAAGGGCGCTGGTTGTGGTCAGCCGCTTGCCATCCAGCTGCTCGGCGGTAGCCGATATTTCGCCCGGAAGATGCTGAACCGGAAGGTCCACGGAAAACGACCCATCGGCGCCAATCCGCACCCCTTGGGCGACGACCTGGCCGTCGAATAGAATTCGAACCGGTCCTCCCGGGCGTGCAGCCGGTACGAAGTTCGCGCCCACTACTCGCACTTTCTCGCCGGGGACCACCGAAGACCGGCCCAGCTTGCTGGCACTATAGAGAAACAACATCGGGGTTTTCTGCGGCGCAAATGGCAGCTCACCTCGACTGGCGATCACCAGGCGCAGTCGATTGCCCTCCACGACCAGGCCACGAATTCGGCGACCGCCCGGCATGGCACTCGGCGATATGAGTTTGCTGAGCTTTCCGTCTCCCGACAGGTCGGAGTTGGAAACGGTGAGCGGAACTTCCTTTCCGGCCCGGTTGAGCTGGTAAATGCTTCCTCCGGAAATCGCAACACTCTGAATCCCGCCGTCGGACTGCTGCAGCTCGGTCACCCATCCGTTCCGAACCAAAAGCAGCGTACAGCCGGAGCAAACAGCCGGATCGCTGGGACCCTTAAATTCGCGGCTGGCGCCCGTGGCGGGATCGATAGCGAAGATCGTGGTCTCCAGGATCCCGTTCCCCGGTGCGCGAGGAAAACTACATTGGCCTTTCGCTCCTTGCCGGCCAAGGTCTAATGTCCACAGGCCGCGGCCGTCCGTCGAAACCCAGACCGATCCAGTGGGTGGAAAATAGAAGGAGCTGACGTTCGCCACCGGCGTCGATCCCTGGATCTGCGACCAAGTGTTGCCGCCGTCGGTCGAACGGATAATCCCGTTCTGCAGCGTTCCCACCAGGATCTGACACGAGTCGACCGGGTCCCACGCAACCACGCTGGCCAGGGTGAACTCCTGCAGCTCAAACAGGAATTGTCCATTCGAGGTGACCGCTTGCGTGAGCTGCGGGAGCGGGAACCAGTTGGCGCCTCCGTCGGCGGAAAACTGCATTTCGCTGTTCTCCGCATCGGCAGCGATCAGGTGGTCGGGATTATTCGGGTCGGCGCCGACAACCAGATACCGTGCTATGGGAGTATGAAGGCATCCAAACGAGACCGCTCCCGACCCATCGGCAGAGGTCACGGTGGCTTGCGCGAACAAGTTGGTCGCTCGTACCACGCCGAATCGCGGGCCGCCATTGGGAATCGCTCCTGGCTCCTGGAAGCCCTGATACACGGTTGGATTGCTGAGAGGGCCGGGAACGATGGTGGCGCCCTTGGGAGTGAACTGCAGGTTAAACTCCTTAAACCAGGAGCTGCCCGCGTTCGTAGTGACCCAGAAGTCAAAATTGGGAGGAGCCTGCGTGTTCACGAAATCCTGGAGGTAGGAATCTCCCCCAACAGGAAAGGCGCGTCGTCGGCCGATGCGGCGGCGCCGCCGTCCGGGGCATTGCGCCATCCTCCCCGATTTTGAAAGCCCGCTCCGGTTACCGTGTTGGAACACGGACCACATGCCGATGCGGTCACTCGGGTCGGCGTAGCGCTGATGTACCTACCCTCACAACAGAGTGCCCCGGTCCAGGTACTGCCGCCATCGGTCGACGCCTTCAGGTCGTTGTCGTGCGTACTGTAATACAGAAATTGTTGCGGAGGCGATCCCGATCCCACTGCCCCTTTGATTTCTGCAATCTGCAGCGCGTCAAAACCGCCATATCCTCCGCCGGTCAGGACCCAGGTCGCACCTTGATCGGAGGTCCGGTGCACGCCACCGTCGGTCGCCAGCAGAGTGGGAACGCGGAATTCCGAATCCAGCGCGATGTCGGACGGGTCGTCATGATCGGAGTCTAGGTCGATCCAGTTTCCAGCGCTCGTCGGACCGTTGACCGAGAAGGTCTTCCTGTGCATGGGTTCCGTCTCCCCAGTAGAGCTCAAACTTGCTGTCATCATTCTGCAGCGAGCGGCCGATGCGGACAAACGCCTCCCGCATTGGGGCGCTGGGCGCGGCTTGCGGCGCCCAACCCGCTCCTCCATTGGTGGAAAGCCAAAGCGTCTGGTCAGCTGCGGCCAGGAAAAAGACGTTGGCTGTACCGCTAAACCAGGGTGAAGCAAAGGAGTGGGTAACCGGCACACCCGGCGTGCCTATGTTTTGCGATTGCGTCCAGACCCCGTTTTGGTCCAGAAACCATAGCCCCGAGTCGCCAGCCGCCACCCCGGAGGTACGATTGATCACCAACACCGAGCGAATGCGGGTATTCACCCCCGGAACCGGCGACCAGGTAGCGCCGTCGTCGTTACTCACCGCGATTCCACAGTCGGTGCCAACGTAGAACGTATGCGACAGCGGCATGTTGGAAATTCCAAAAGCTCCAGGTCGATTGGGACAGGTGGAGCTGGGCGATGGCGCCCAATTCGTCGCCTGGAACCAGGTGCCACCTCCGTCGGTACTTCTCCAGATGCCGCCGTCATTGATAGTTCGGTATTGCGGCTGAGTCGTGGCGACAATGGTGTCCGGCGACAATGAGGCAATCGCAACATCGATCGTCCTGAAGTTGGGAAGGCCCTCGAGGTGCTGCCAGCTCTTTCCCCCATCAAAGGTCCGAAAGAGTCCGCCGGTTTCCGAGGCGACCACCATTCGCTGATCATTGTTAGACGCCACGGCAATCGACAACGCGCGACCACCCTGGTTGACTCTCGGAGGTGTAATCCTGACCGGCGAGGACGTGCATCCAGCCAAAACCAAAGCTGGCACCATTGCGAAAAAGATCTTGCGCCTGACCATCTTGAACTCCTCTCCGACGGCCGGTGACCGACCGCAAGCCGATGCCCATGTACTCGCGGTTATGACTATCGGAATCGAGAAGTGGCGCGGTTCCGCACGTCGACGATAGGCGCAAAGTTCTTCAAACGAGAAACGGCCGGATCAACAGGTCAATCCTGAAATCCAACGTTCGTTTAAGCGCGGCTGGATTCTAAACGGTGAGGCGAAGAGATTGCAACGCTCGCTCCAACAAATTCGAATTGCGGTGCAAATTCCAGCAAGAATCAGAAGCCACGGATCGAGCTGCCCACTCGCCGCGGTAGCGGGACCACAATGATGCAAGTACGACACGGGCTTCTGCAATGGTTGCGTAGCGGGCTGTTTACAACAGGTATTCCCCGATAATGTTTGACCGGCAAGCGAGGAACATATGAGTTGCACCCAAGGTCCTCACGTGGCTTATACCGGCGCCTTTGCTGGTGGGAGACTCTGCCCTGTCATCGTAACTGACGAGAAATTGACGCCAACTCGCAAGTGAACATGTCATGCGCCGCTTGTGCTTCCCGCCGGTCCGGAGCGAGTCATGAGCACACGGGAACTGTTCGGGGCCCGAAGTCCTCTTGGAGGAAATGTGGTGTTACGGAGCGCTGCTTGCGCTCCGATCTCCTCCTAGCCGGTTTGAACAAGGCCGCTGTGCAGCGGACCCCTTCCGCATTTCGTTGTCAACCTTCTATCAGAAAATCAAGCGGCTGAGTGTCGAGATCCGGAAGAAGGGGCGCGAACTGTAGTTCGTGCGTTTTGCGTGAAGGATTCGGGAAACGAAGACCCCCGTTTTGTTTTGCACCGGTAACCCGCGCTACGCCAAGCGAGAGCGCTGTTCTACCGAGAGACGGCACAAAGACGGATTCTGATTGATTTCGACGTGGCTAGTGTTGTTGCGCCTACTCCGGCGCGGCAGCCCGTTTCGAGCCGTACTGTTTCGCCAGCTCCACGAATCTCTGCATGGTGTATTCAGTCGAATCCGCAGGTTCACCCAGAATTTTGTCCATCATCCATGATCCCAGATGGCGATAGCTTTCGAACTGCGCCTCGTTGAAGAACTGGTTCACCGTACTCTCGTGCGGAAAAGTCGGATGGGTCAAGGCATAAGCGCGAACGTCTTCGGGTTCGCTGCCGTTGAGCACCGGTTTAATGACGATCAGGTCTCCGTCCTCCGCCTCGCTGTCTATACAGCTATAGTTAATCTTGCCGCTGAAGCAATACAGGCTTGATGGATCAAACCCGCTGTCTTTACCTCGTTTCATGGGCAGGCCGGTTGGATAATCCGTGAAGTGGATGGGAATGCCCAGATCGATGTAGATCTTACGCACGGCGTTGCCGAGATCTTCGAACTCGTATTTGGAATCGGCGTCGCCATCCACCACGATGATCGTGCGGCAGCGGCGCATCACCATCTCGTACAGGCCGAGGTTCTCGAAGTGGCCGCCATCGGAAAGCTGGATGAAGCGGGCAGTGTCGTCCGTTTTCCCAAGTGCTTCGGCGATAAGCGGCGCTAAACCAAACGTAGGCCCGGCTTGCTGAAGAAAGCCGATGGCCTCATCAATGTCGTCCTGCGTTGTTGAAGCACCCGATGGCGAGGCAACGATTTCGTCAAGCCGCTTTTGCGTAATTCTCGGCAATCCTGGATTGGGAAGCCACCACCCCAAGCGGGTATTAAAGAAAGTCATCAGCAACGTGACCAGGGCTGAAGAGTGGTAGCCCATATTCGGATTGACCGCCGCTCCGCTAATGGCCATGGCGGTCCCCAGGCGCACGCCGCGGTAGCCTCCGTATTGGCGCGTGCGTGCGTACCCGATGCGCCAGCACCCACAATGCAGCGGGGTAAACGAGAAAGGCTCCGCCTTGCGCTGCTGCCATGCAAGATTGCGAGTGGCCACGACGTTGAGGGCAGTGTTGATAATGTGCAAGGGCGCACTGCCGTCTGCTGGCAAGTAACCCTCCCACAGGTTGTCGGTAGGATCGAAATTGGTAAACGGATTAGGCTGACGAGAGAGGTTGGAAGCGCCCAGGTAGGCGCGGGTGAGTCGCATCCGGTACATGCCATGCAGGGAGAAAGTGTTGACATTGATGAAGAAGTTCGCCACCGCAGCGAGCAGAAGCGCTGCAACGAAGACGCAAAAGACCGAATGTTCATAGGCAAACCGCACGATGGGGTATGACGTGAACAGGTTTGCGTGATCCGCGGTGATGTCCTCAACGACACTGCGCAGCCAGAAGGTAAAGGCGCCTAGAAGGACAGCCAGGCAAAGCAGGGCCACGCTGCAGATAGCAGGAGTGATTAAGTCGTGATCGGCTAGAAGTCGCTGTATCCTGGTGAGTTGCTCCCTGTTGACTTTTTTCAAGCCGGAAGCTGTAGCAGCGCTCAATCCGCCGAGGCTTCCGAGAAGGCCGGTTGACAGGCCGACGGCGGCGAGCGCCGCGCTCATGCTCCCGCGCAGGACCTCGTCACCGAAGTAGGCGATCGCGCAGAGTCCCAGCCAACCCAACACGAGCGCCAATAACAAGCCGCCGGCGCGTGACCACCACTCGCGTTCCTCTTCGCGCTCGATATTGCTGAGCAGTCCTGACAGAACTGCAGACGCGATCATCAGCACCCATAGAACGGTTGGCACGATGGCCAGGATGGAAAAGTTTCTCACCGTTTCGGAAATCACCTCGTCAGGCCGGAACAGGTGATGCGCAAACACTTCTCCCGCACCCCACAACAAAAGCATGGCAACAGAACCCGTGGCAAAGGGTGCGATGTAGGATCCTATGAGACGCAACTTTTTCACCCGACCCGAGGTATGGTCTGTTCCAGAAGCGGGAGCTCGGTTGAACAGGGCGTTTCTGCCTGACAGAGCATTGCGCGCGCGGTACCACGAGACCATGAAGGGTGGGATGCTGGACAAGAGCCACAGCACCAGGAGATATCCTCGCGGCTCAGGAGACTCGTGTTTCAGAGCTTGACTAAGAACCTGACTCAGAAGCCATATTTCTCCGAGCACCCAGGCGGAGATGAACACCAGCAGCACGAACAGCTTCACACTACGGGGCGCGGCAATCGCTTTTGTTGCTCCCAAGCCAAGCTCGCGTGGGAAAGCCATGTGCTTCGCCGCGAACCACGCCGCGATTGCAATCAGTGCGCAAGCGATTGCCATCGCCACCCAGAAGTACAGGGGGCCACGGCCCGTGGCCGTACCCAAGTCGGTTACACGATAGGACCAGTACAAGACGAACTGGGGCAGGCACAGCAGAGCGACCACCGCTGGAACCAGCATGAGCCAGTTGAGAAACATGTTCCGCAATACGATGGCGGCCAAGGTCAGGCTGTCGAGCGAAAAGCCGTACTTGGGCGCCAGGTAGCTGGTGTACTCCCGCAGGTGCCGCAGCGGTCGATGCTCTGGGTCTCCTGAAGTGATGGCGGAGGTCCCTAATTGCGTTATTACGCTGGGATAGCTCACCCGCCGGGCCCACGCTATCAGCCAACTGCCGATGTAGCCGCCGCCGGAGACGGTGGAGAGGTAGTCCAACTTGGCCATGAGCGAATTGTCAGCAGGCTTAAGTGCGGAGTGAGCGGTGTCGGTCGGCGGCTGTCTCCAAGATCTACCCAGGCTGAAGCGCGACAGGCCTTGCAGGACACCGAGCGAGAAACTGGCGCTGCGGATGCCCCCGCCCGACAGGCAGACCGCGGTACAGTTCATTTTGTGGAGCATCCGGCGTAATGGCTCCTCCAGTCGCTTGCAATCCAGCTCGATGTCGACGATCGCCTGCTGTCTTTCTCTTTCCCGAAACTCGAATTCCTCCAGCGATTCGAAGGGCAAGAGCAATTTCGACGGCTCGGCCTTCTTCTGCTGCAGCCTGGCGTAAGCAGCAATGACGAGGTTGATCTGCGTCGTCAGTGGCTGCCATAGCTGCTGCTCAACCCGTTCGCATTCCAGCCTCTTTTGGGCCAACTCCTTTCGCAGAGTATCTCGCTGCCTTTCGACGTGCGCTTTTTTCTTATCCAGATCGTCGAACAGAGCAGTTAAGTCAATGCCCTTAAAGTTCTTCGTATTGAGGTCGGCCAGCAGGATCCGCAGCCCGGTGAGCTGGCGCCACAGGGTTTCAAGTCCAGCCTCCATCTCCTGAATTGCCCCTCGAGGCTCTACTAGAGGAGCATTGAACCTCTCCCAGATCTCATCCTCATAAGTCCGGCAGGTTGTCTCAAGCTCGGAAACTTCCTTCCGCAGGTCCTGCGCTTCGTCCAGGTGTTCCTGCTGCGCCTGGACATCGGAGTCGATCTCGCCGAGCTTCTTCTCCACCTTGGACAGTTGCTTTCGACGCTCGTCCAAATTCCGGAGCGCGACGTTGCGCTCGTTCTCCAGATCATCCCATCGCGTGTGCTTAAAATGGGCAGGGCTGAATTCCGGAAGCGCTTCCAATGCGGCGAAAAGCAGGTCTTGGGAACGACGGGCGCGGTGTTCCTCAAAGATGACCTGGTAAGGAAGTGCGTGATCGACGCACACCAAAATCGGGCTTTGGGTTGGAGCAGATGACATGGAAGCACCTCCGCTAAGACGGCACCACCGGCCGGACGGGCTTCCCGTCCGGAAAGAACGGGACAGTCTTTGCCATCCGGTTTACATAATCGGAATACGGCCTGAGGCTAGCAGAATTATTCAAAAACGACTATGTACACCACCGAAACAGGCGAGAGGAATACTCTGCTTATATCGCCGAGGGAACTTTGATTCGACGGCGGCTGTCGGGCTCTAGCCCACCTCTTTTTTGCTTTCGACGTGCGGCATCGGGCGAAAGGTTGTTTTTCTTGGTCAAT